>Ga0182030_10001642_pt1 | contig 46549 bp, 51 predicted proteins | sample 812S3MmetaG_FD_121299 | JGI IMG/M metagenome (GOLD analysis project Ga0182030, IMG submission 121299) | Permafrost microbial communities from Stordalen Mire, Sweden - 812S3M metaG (Illumina Assembly) | ecosystem: Environmental > Terrestrial > Soil > Wetlands > Permafrost | place: Sweden...
TAGCATAAAACCTGCGAACGGCATCTGTAACTGCATTAGTGTCGCTAAAGTTCTTAATCCCAATTAATTTATCACCTAAGGCATGTACATCGGTAAATGCTGCGGTCATTCCTCCACCGGTTAAGGGGTGGCGCATGTTCAACGAATCACCCAACAAAACAGCTCCCGGTTTTAATTTTGGGGTAGCCGGTATCAGGTGATTGGGCATTACCTTTATTTTTCCCTCTATTTTTTTTTTTTTTCTATTTTTCATTGCGGCAGTCTGTTATTTTGGGCGGTGGCGGCTATCTGAACATCTTTACCTTATATCCAACCCTGCGAATTCTGATTTAGAAACAACATGGCGTTTTTGGGGATTTTGGTGGTCACGGAGACCACTACCTACCAAATCAGTTTGTTAATGCTAGCATATACGTTTTAAGCACGCTTTTCCTTCCCTCCAAGAGGCAAGGAAAGCGTTCCTGCTTTGTACATAAAAGAAGTACGCACACCGGGTGTGGCTGGAATCTAGATGACGGAAATTATATAATTGCTAGATTGGTCAGAGAATTACAGCCATATTGTCGGGTAATAATTGTTGTTTTTGGATTGTGGATTTGGATGTGAGTATGTTGTGTGACGGGTAGTGTGTTGGCGTCGCTGCTTTCTGGGAACACAAGGTTGCACATGGTCATACATGCAGTTGGTTACCTGCATATGGATGTCGAATCCTTTCCCACAGATCGCAAAATTTTTCCAGCCTTAAATAAAACTGTGTTACCTGCATGTCGAAATCGTACCAACTGTAAAACTCCTTCCCGCAGTGTAATGCAATGCAATGCACTCATCCAAAGCATACCTCATTTCTCGCTCCGTGATTTCGGTACCACAGTATCGCGTTCTTGTCTCAGATACGGGTGTCGTATTACGTTCTGTGCCGCTATTACAGTCGTGTTGCATTTTGTGGCTTCGAGATCACGATGATCCGACGGTGTGCGGCGTTGCTTGACATGTGTAGGCGCATGCAGCTGATCGGGGTTCTAGAAGGTGGCGTTTTTCTCCCCCGCGTCGCAAGAGTGTCCGAATGAGGATATGACAGAATTGTGTACAAGGAACGAGGGCTGTAAATGTCTTAGGTGAGGTAACACATCTGGACTGGGGCTAGCTTTGTCACACATGGCTGGCTTGATATCTTCAGGTCGTTCATAATGTCTCATCAAGAAAAAGTCTCAATTTCCACATCCGCCACCCTGTTCAGCCATATGCCATCCCCAGCCTCCCGCTCAATCGACTCCCACCACCCCCTCCACCCTCCTCAACCATACTCCTCATCACCTTCTCCGCCTCACCTCGCAGACGGACTCCTAATCCTTATCCCCTCCCAAACCTCAAAAACAACACTGGCGTAACAGAAAACGTCATCGCGCAAGCCGCCAGTATCGTAGTAGCCTTATTAGCTCACAGCGCATCGTACATCTGAGTCGTAAATAGTGGCAATCCAACACTAGCCGTAGCTCTCAGCAAAGACAAGTTCGCGAACGCGGACGCGGAGCATATCATGTAGATATCTATAAGGTCCCCTGCCGGTTTGCACTCGAATTCACTGATTGCGAAGCCAATTAGCATGAAGGAGGCCATGGATGCAGCTCAAGGAGTAGGTGTGAGTGGAGGTGAAGTTTAGGGGAGCATATTCGTAGATGTCGGGGATGGCTTCGGTGGGGAGGTAGATGAGATCGAATGTGAAGGCGGACTGGGTTGTCCATAGGATTCAGGGGCTGAGGAGAAGATGGGTTCTCATATTGTAAAAGCGCGGCTTTCTCTATATCACAAATTGAGGGGTAGGAAAGACAAATTGTGAAGACTATGAGGAAGACGATATGAAGATGTTCGGTCTGGATGGTTAAAGGTAAAGAATGTGTCCGAATTTGTAGCCTTGTTCAAGCGGGCGAGACGTCTCTGGAGGATTTGAGAGGGACGTGACTCTTTAATCAAGAACATTAGGACCGCTTGATAGAATGTGACGATTGTTGCAATCTAAAATACCCATCTCCTATGAATGTGTAAGACCGTGGAATGCTTTGAAGGAATGAAGTCTTACCATCTAATCGTCTCTGTAATATACGAATTGTATGTCGAACCCAGTGCGAGATCCGTTTCTGTAAATGTGATTATGTAAAGATCGTCCATACTCGACTCTGCATCGTATATATCCTCGATGGAACAAGCAACCATGATACTTGGGATAGCAGATACGAAGCCCGAAAGGAAACGGCCGATGATCACACCAGATATATGAGAAACTACCCCTACTACGATACATAGCCCACTGCAGATAAACATAGAAGGTACCTATATAGAGGACATTTCTTGCCGAATGACTCCGATATTGGTGAGAAAATCACACCACCGATAGCCTGGTGGGAGAAGTATTTAGTAGGAAGCCAGGACAATTGGCCCTGGATAGTATTCGTGTTGCTTGCTCACAGTGAGGTATAAGAAAGAATAGCAAGGGTATGACTTATTAGGTCACAATCATGACGGCCTTGCCTCGCCGCCGCAGCCGAACAATTCATCAACCTCAACCCTTTTTTAATGTAAAAGTGTGGGGTCGAACTCCAGCAGTGCTAATAACGGTACTTGCTATACATTAGCAGATGCTGGAGCATATCAAATAGCTGTTTACATGCACAAGTCCAAAGAAAGAAGTACTCCAGTATCGAAGACTTTCCGCCCAAAGGGCCAGTTTCTGGGGTACGATGCATCATCCTCCGGCTAGCGAATTTCAAGATCGCCTTTTGCATTCTCAAGTCCAAATTGTTGAATTTGCTCTTCTTGGGAGGGTGCAACGTTTCGGGAATTGGCAGCCGGAGCAAGTACACGAGAGATTACCATGCTGAGTTCCAGGTCATGATGATCCTACCTGAGTAACTAAAAAGAAAATTTCGAGGGAATAGCACACGATATAGGAGCGTTGGAAAAGACTACCCGGCATCGCGCCGTCATCGAGGCTATATGCTCCACTAGAGCTGCTCCCTTCGTGCCTCCTCCCTTGGAACGGAAGCATCTAGATTTAGATTCATGGGACGACGCAAGTCCTTCTTTTTGCAATGGCAATTCCCCAGAATCCATAGCAAACTTTAGCTGGAATGTGGTTCACTATGTAATAGCCTCCAGATAAATCCTTAATCCAGAAGACCATTCTAAAAGCTACCGTCACTGAACGGCAGTTATCTGACCAGATGGGAATGGAAGAAGATGAACGGCAGAGCTTGAAATTTTTAATTTGGAAGATGGGGGCAGACGGCTGATAATGAAACCTGCCAACGGTTAACTGATAATGGTCCTCAACGCCCTATAAGCCCGCTGAAAATTACAGGGAGTTATAGGGTAGTGACCACTAAAAATTCAGGATTATCGGTTAACCGCTGAAGTCGAGTAGATGATACCTAGACCCCCCACCTTCAACATCAGAGATGCCTCTGAAGAGAGCAATCTTTCTATATAGAAGAAATGATTTTGGGTAGAATTCCGTAAAAGAGAAAAACTACGAGACATGAAAATCATCTAAGCATATGTAAAGATACATTTTGATGTGATCGTTGATAGGCCATCGCCATTCTCAGGTACCCTGAGCATGTGCATGTGAAACCATCGGGGTTCACAAAGGCCGATATTAGTATATCCTCGGCGACTTTGCTGAGTGAGATCGTTTTATTTTTTGGACGCCATGGAACAAAGTACCTAAATATAAGAGATTGGCTCCCGCCGCTCCCACCTCGATTATAATTATACACTGGTAGATTCAGCTCTTCATGTCTCTTTCCTCATAGTAACTTTTCCCCTTCTTCCAAAATGGCACCCGCGACTCGGCTCCCCATCAAAACCATTACTTTCAGTGCAGTAACAGCAATTGGGGCCATCGCAGCACGAGCAAACCTTCAAAATCTCTTTATCAGCACGTTCACCGGACCAGGAAGTTTATCTCGGATCATAGCCGCAGTTGTAGTTCTCGCAAATCTAAAAAATGTCCCGTTTGCGTGGCACGTTCGTCTCCCCTCTCCTCCGGCCTCCATTATACCAACTAACACCGCACCCAAAGTTCCGCATCTTCAACGCCATCCTCCGTCACTGCTGGCTCTCCCTCCCACGCATCTCCCCCACCCTAGGGCCAACCGCCCTCTTCGCGCCCCTGATAACAACCTCGCACTCCCCACTCACAGAATGCGACTACAACCTCCACAAATCCAACAGCACGTACTTCTCCGACCTCGACGCTACGCGCACCCATCTCATCTGCTGTCTCCTCCAACCCGGCATCGATGCTCTCCAGCACAACCAGAAGTTAAAACTTGTGTTAGATAAAGACGGCCGGCCGTACAAGGGCCGCTTTAACATCATGTTGGGGAGCGTGATGTGTACTTTCAAGCGGGAGATAGGCATGTACGAGGGCTTTGAGATGTGGAGCCGGGTGCTGTGCTGGGATAGGAAGTGGGTGTATGTCGTGTCTCATTTCGTTAAGAAGGGAACTGTGAAGCCCTCGTCGTATATCCTGACAGATGGGAGCTGGTTTGGGGGGAAGGGGTATCAGGCTGTGAGTGGGGAGGGGAATGCGGCGGATGTGGATGAGAAAGCCATTTTTGCGAGCGCGATAAGTAAGTATGTGGTTAAGCTTGGTAGGCTGACCGTGCATCCGGAGGTGCTGCTTGGTGCGTCCGGGGTGCTGCCTGAGAGGCCTGGGGGGTGGGCGACGATGTCGGGCGAGAGTGGGGAGTCGACGCCGGAGATTATTGAGGAGGGATATGAGAGTGAGCCGGGTGGGGAATGGGATTGGAGGAGGGTTGTGGCTGAGAAGCAGAGGGGGTTGAGGTTTGTGGAGCAGTTTGCTGCGATGGATGAGTTGCATCATGAGTTTTCGGGAAGTAGAGCACCCGCTTTGGGAAGGTATAGAGATTTTTTGTTGTAAGTGGTTGTTAAGAGGTCTCTGGCGTTCTGGTAGAGATAATGTCATGCATGTAGAGATGGGAAGACCGCGTTGATCTAGAGGACACATAGATTCAATGAATGCATAGAACCAGCTCTCGGGCAAGCGAGTTTGGAAGTCTCTCGTTTTTCTATTTAGCCAGGGATATAGGCAGAGCAAGTGGGTTGTGCTCAATCGGATTTGCAATGAAGCAATTAGTAAAGCAATTTTAAGGTTCTAGTGGACCTTCCAAGGAAGCATGTGGTGCACGACAAGGATAACGACTGAGAACAGATAAGACGATTTAGTTATAGTCGAGGAATTTCCAATCCGCCTGACAGCCGTAATGTATTCTAAGTTAGGCGAACTGGTGGAGTATGTATGTGAAGTGGTGGACGATTGTTTCATTATGATGGGCTGGGATGGGTTGGGGTGCATGAGGACGTCTAGAGAAACCCCTTTTTGGAGAGGTTCAGCCTGGTTGTGGGACGAGAAGTCAACGCCAACGCCAAAAGAAGTACCCTGTAAAGAATGTGCACGAGAAGCATGGCACAGAACACACATGATTAACTTTCCGATAATTTTATTCATCAATGGCTATCTTCATCTATTTATAGCATACATGTAGCCCCCAATTCCCAAGATGGATATCCAGATCTCATACACACACAACCTTTTTCTTCCCGGCCTTTTCTTACAAAATCATAGCAACCATCGCTGCGGCACCAGCCATCGCACCACCGATTTGCAACTTGTTGCCACTGGCGCCACTCGAGGTGGCAGCGGCGGCAGCGGAGGAGGTAGCGGAGGATGCTGAGGAAGCGGCTCTGCTGGTTGAGGAGGCGGCGGATGAAGCGGCGGAGGTAGAGGCGGAGGAAGCGGATGAGGCGGCTGAGCTGGAGCTGGAGCTGGCAGAAGAAGCCTGTGCACGTTAGTCATTTGTTGGCCAGTATTGAGAGTTGCAGGAGGGGAAACTTACAGCGCTGGAGCTTGAGCTTGCACTTGAGCTGGCACTTGAGCTGGCACTTGAGCTAGCTGATGAGGAAGCAGAGGACGATGCGGAGGATGATGCAGAGGAAGAGCTGGGGTTGGCAGCTTCCGCAGAACAGATCTCGTTGGTGACGGATTGGGTTTCTGTCTGCTGTTAGATGTAGGCTGTCAGAAAGCAGTAGGCAACATACTCAAGGCATCGCTGGACGAGCAGGCCTTGATCACGCAAGGCGATGCTGATTCTGTGATGGCCTGTTTGCCGGAGCCACATTGGCAAGCATAGTCGGTGATACCGCAGTTGGCGCTAGAGATGGCAGTGGTCAAGCAGGTGTCGGCGCAGGATGGAATGGTGGAGACCAGACTGGAGATGTCCTGAGCGGCGACAACAGCCAAGATAGAGGCAACGGTTGCGAGTGTGAACTTCATATTTGCGGTTAGCTGGTTCTGGTTGATTGAAAACGATTGTGCTTTGTGGTTTGGAAGTTTGTGCGAGGTTATGAGATGCTTGCGATCGCTGAAGATGGGAGGAAACAGGGTCTTATAGAAAGATTCTTTACCAGAAGGTTCAGTTGCGTAAGGTAGTTAGTTACAGGGACATGGTAACAAGACTGGGCCCCAACGGAAGATCCCCACTTCCATACACCTGAATTGGTCTACCTCGGCACCATTGTTCATCCAGGCAGTCTTCTCCTCCAAAACTTGGGGGATCCTAATTCTTGGTTCCGGGGAAGGATGAAGTGTTTTACCCTGAATGAGTAAGATACAAAGGAGGGGAAGGAACTAATAGAAGACTTGACAGGTAGTAGGAGACCGATTGGAGGCCCCGAGAAATATTCTGGGTGGCACAAAGCTTCCAGTGACGGTCGAGATGTGAGCTTTTCTCGGTCAGATCCGTCGGAGACTAGAAACAGAATACCTGCATTAGTGATCTACTACTACTACCTTGGGATCTAATTGTAATGGTTAAGCAGGAAGCACACGGCTTTGAAATAAACATCGAAACATGGTTTATGAATCATGAAGCTTGATGCAGAAGCAAAAATAATTCCTATTTCCGCGACTTCTGAAGTTCTGTGTCAAAACAAATTTGGAAGATTTGCAGACACAAATTCCTCGGGGTTGGATGATCCTTGTGGCAATCATGAAAGCTGGGGAAGTACTTGCTTGGCTGTATGTGGTATGTGGAAATAAGGTTGGTTAGGGCTGTCTGCCCAGCCAGTGAAATCTGTCAATTAACGCCAAGACGATGCAACCCCCCATGGGATACGATCCTGGAAATTGGATGATCTGCTGTGAAGTGGATACCGAGGTGTTTTTTGTTGCAACTGTGCCACGATGAGGGGAAAGATGGGTTTCTTTGCAATTTGGAGCCAATGACAACAGGAATTGGATGGTGGCAGAGAAGCCTTGAATCTGGGCCCTTTGGAACTTGGTAGAAGGGACCGAAAGATGTGGAATAATTGATAGCTTCAGAGCCAGCTGTCTTGATGCCAAATTACGAAGGTCAGGTGAAGGCTAAACACTGGAGATATCCGCCAGCAATTTGACAAGCTTGGCATTATTTCTAAAGAAAGGCAAGTTGGCAGATGGGAGAAGAACTAAGGGTGAGTCTTGAATGAATCTTTGACTACCTAGTAGCAGGCCTAAATTCTCAACCACTTTGTCCGCTTCGTCCACTTCGTCCAAGGGCCAAGGCTAAACATTTCACCGGGAACTCATCGGACCGCCGGCGAACAGAGTTCAGAACACCTCGGACCAGCTAAATCACAGCATGAAATAGCTTGGCACCTCTCAAAATGGCGGTGGTTGATTGGAAACTATTGGATGCAGGTACCAAATGAGAAAGGTCTCCGTTAGGTTTCTATCAGCGTCCTTGGGATATGCATGCCATACTCAGCCATTTACAGATGACATTTGATTTAGCTGTTATCTACAAAGCCTCTCCTTCACATGTCAGAGTTGCGAGGATCTGTACCTCTCTTGCATTAAACAATAATAAATGTGTATCTGATGCAAGTCTTAGGGATGGAAAGCCTGATTGGGATTGATTCAAAACCGAGGGTTGTTTCCTACTTAGGACAGTTGCACCAAAACGAGCAAGAGCTCTTGTGCAACAGCAAATCATTTGGCACTCAAACACATTCAAGTTCAATATTCTTCCAGATCCATTTGTGCAGTTACTTGCTTGAAACGCGATGGAAAAAGGGCTGTTCGAAGTTTCGGAGACTGCAGGATTGATAAAGGATCGAAATCATAGATCTTGAAAAGAAATATAAAGGAGTTTCCGGATATTTCGATTATCGTATTCCTTGAATTTACAGCCCCTCGCCTTCCATATCGAAGTCACTAGTTCTCAAACGAAACTGTCATCTCGCGATATCAATCCCATTTTCCTACATTCTGAGGATCCCCACCTCTATTCAACACATCTTCCCATCCACAAACCCCTCACCACTCCTCCCACAACTATCCGCCCTAAACAACAAAAACCTATTCTGTCCGGTCCTCAACCTATTCTCAGTCATCTCTTCCCTCCCACTCAACTCCTTAAAATTAGCTCCTGTCAACCCCGTTCCCACCCCCGTACCCCCTTCCTCCCCAATCCTCTTTAAATCACTAACACTAACACCCCCCAACCCCGGCGGATCACACTTCATCAACACCCTCCACACGATTCCCAAAAATACATCATGGACGGGTCCGTCTGGGATCGATGCCCACGGCGACCACATGACGGCAGGTCGGTTGCAGTCGTGAGCGAGGGAGATGATGGCGCGGTGGGATGTCGCGTAGTCGAGCCATTGGGGGATATGGGAGAATAGGAGGGGGAAGGTGAGGGCGGAGAAGGCGTGGGAGACGAGGTGGCATTGGGGGAGGGAGGAGCGCGGGAGGTGGGTGAGGATGAGGGTGAGGAGTTCGGGGGGGAGGGTGTCCATTTTGTTGGGGGAATTGGAGATGAGAATGGCAAAGTTGGGGATGGGAGCTGGGCTGGGGATTGGAATGGATGGGATTGGGGGTGTAGAAGGGGTTTTGTTAAAGGGGAAATATGGTGCTGACGGCTGAGGTGAGAATATGGATTACTATTCGCTAGGGATTAACATCACAGAGGATACCATTCGTGGAAGCAATACGATTAGTACATCAGCACTGCGCTGAGCAACCCCATCCAGGTAAGTACCTTGATGGGAATTGAACCCCATTGCAATTACATGCAAATCTTGGACCCACTCAATTCTTGCGCAGTAGGCCTTCAGCTTCTCTCTGCTCCTCCGCCCACCACCCCTTAAAGATCTTCATCCTCTGCGTTCTTTCCCTAGCAAGTCTCTTTCCCGGTCCCGTCTTCATCATCCCCTCCAACCTCTCCAACTTATCCTCAAAATGCTGAATCGTCTCCCCCATCTCCCGGGCCCCCTTCGCCCCACCGAACGTGAACGTCCTCCCAATTCCCACAGCGCCAATTGCATCAAGTCGATCCGCATCCTGCACAACAGCCAACTCCGGATATTTCGCAATCATAAGTTTAACCTGCGCCGGATCCTTGATCTCAGAGGAGTAAGATACGCCAAGTACGATCCGCTGCACCTTGATGGCCAAATCTTCGGGCGAACCAAAACTCAGCAACGTGGCCAACACCAAAGTATTCCCATCTTGCCCTGCTTCGAGATATTTCTTATCTCCAACATCATGCAATAAAGCCGCGAGCGTAATAACTTGTAAATCCAACTCATCCAATTCCCCGGCCCTCATCTCCTTATAAATCAGATGTGCTAACCCAACCACACGCTTGATATGATTGAAATCATGAGAGCCATCATATTTACTCATATACTTCTCCACGAACGCCGTAACCTTCGGTATCAACGCCGCATTATTCTGATTTGCCTTCTTCATTACAGGTTTCGGACTGTGTTTCGGCGGTAAGGTTTGTAATGGTTCCCCTTCCTCCTCCCCATCCGAAAATTCCCTAAATTCAGGAAATCTGCTCCGTCTCCTCATCCCCAATTTCTGCCGCAGCCGTGCCAAATTCCTCGTTTTGATATCATATCCCTCTGTCCGTAACGCGCCTGCGATTTGCTCATCGTTGAGGTTTTTATTATAGTGGAAAAGGATCCGATCGTGCAGTTCTTGAGAAGGTTCGATGCGTTGTTTCTTGCGGGGAACTTTCCAGGCTGTGAGACGCCGCGAGATCGTGCGTTCACTGATGTCGAGACCGTGGTCGTGGTTTAGTTTGCGGGCGATGTCGCTTATCGAGAGGTCGTCTTCGGTGAAGAGACGGATGATTAGGGACTTGTGTTCTTCGAGAGGCGTGATTTGAGGACGTCCGCGTTTCCGTGTGATTGCTGAGGGGGTGATGGAGGGATCATGGTCCTCGCTGCAGCTGGACATGGTGGGCTGTTATTGTCCTAGAGGATGTTATGGTTCAACGGTTCAGGAGAAATTGTTCGGTAGTGGAAATGTTTGATGCAAGTGGTAGGTGCAGTCCGCCGTAGCCAGATTCTTATTCCTTCCTCTCCTTTTGTAATACCCATTCAAAATATTGCTGCAAAAGTATTTCAAAATTGTTTGTAATTTTCACAGGCAAACATCTTGGTTATTTCTTGAGCAATCATCTCCTTTTATCAAATAAATACGGTTGATCCCCATCTGCAGCTTCAAGTCTATTGCTTTCCTCATCAATCTACAGTGCAGCAGCATAAAACAGTGATAGCTTCTTCCCTCTCAGTTCGAAACTCGTTGAACTATTTGTCATTTCTAGAAGACCATGTCAATAATAACGAGTCAAGGGAGCAAGGTCTCCTTTTGAGAGACTGCGGGGAAACCAGCCCGGGCAATCCCATAAACCCCTCATTTCTAAGGTGGGGAAGGAAGCTACTTTAGAATGACGTTTGCTGTCTTCATGAATTCAAGTTTCATTGTCTTTTATCTTCAAGTAAGAATAGTATCAAAAATGGCGGACAGTAATTCAACAGCAAACAGTCGTCTTACCCAAATCGCGAATTTCTTGACAGGAAATAAGACGGCTACTGCCATTCCCTGGGATCCCAATTGCACGAAATTTCCCAGTAGGAAAGATGTTCCAAGAAGAACGGGTGCTCCAAAGGAAGCGTGAGTTTGTCGATTGAGATTAGAGATGTCAGCTAAACGTTGAAGTGCTTGGGTATGGGGAGAGAATGATTATGTCAGTCCACCAAACTTTGACTTCGAGATATACTAACAATGACATAGATAGGACGACTCAATCTCCTCACTCCAACCCGTGTTGCAGCTGCTTCAAAAGAGATAAAGACCGGTGAGATCGTCCCATTGAATCTACCTCTGAACGTACCCACTGTACCAGCATTTGGCCGCGAGACTTTTCAGCATGAAATCAAACCATTGGGTGAGGATGGAGTAGCATTCGACGATAAATACGACTTGAATACGCAGAGTGGGACTCAATGGGATGGATTCAGACACATCGCTCATGTACCCAGTCGTTTGTTCTATAATGGGACAACAGCAAAGGATATCATAGGTCCAGAGAAGGACCCTAACAAATGCGGCATTCATCATTGGGCTGAGCATGGCATCGCTGGAAGAGGACTTCTACTTGATTATTGGGGATATGCCAATCAAAAGGGAATTACTTATGGTAAGCATCCTAAGAATTTTAGACGAGGTTGATGACTGAATACTTCAGATCCCTATGAACGTCACGAAATTCCACACTCCGAGCTTCAAGCTTGCGGAAAGGCGCAAGGAATTGACATTCGACCCGCCTCTCAAGGAGGTGATATCGAAATTGGCGACCTACTTTTCATTCGTTCTGGATTCGTCTCCACATATCACAGCAAGACACCCGATGCCCGCGCAACCGCAGCTCTGAGACCTCACACCTTTGGGAAGGATGATGGTCAACGCTGGGCAGGCGTTAAACAGGAAGAAGCGATGATAGATTGGTTACATGATTGCTACTTCTCTGGTGTCGTCGGTGATGCACCTGCTTTTGAGGCATGGCCTAGTCAGCAGGATTATATGTTGCATGAGTATATTCTGGCACTTTGGGGGATGCCTCTCGGTGAGATGTGGGATTTGGAGAAGTTGGCTAGGACTTGTAAGGAGAAGGGCAGATTTTTTTTCTTCGTGACGAGCTCGCCCGATCATTGTGAGGGGGGAGTTTCGAGTCATGCAAACGCGCAGGCTATCTTTTAATAGTTAAACAAAGTATAATTGGGAATTTTATATGAAGTTTCATTCGCATCGTTGTATGGAACGAAGTTGGCTTTTCTCGAAGTGTAGGGAGCGAGTGGCATGGAAGTTTCCTGCCCGCCAAGCCTCGAGAATGGTGTTTTGAGGTCTCAATGTGATGTACAGGTAAGGATCAAGCATTCAAATATCTAAAAGAAATCCAGAGGAAGAAAGGATCGGCTTGGTTTCCGTTTAAGATACGGGATGATCGAAAGGATTGCTTTATTTGAGTATATAACATCATCTTCGATGACGCAGTATTTACATTCGCGTAAACAGACGCGTCGAAATAAAACCTCTGTGCTCAATGTTACCCTTCTTGCCCTTCATCTCTCAAAACTTCCCTTCAATTCATCAAAAGAACAAACAAATCAATCAAAATGCCTAAAGCAGCTCGCCGCAAGTCTAGTCCTACCAACGCTCCTCGCTCAGAGCCATATCCCGCAATCAAACCTGGGGACAAACCAACCCCAAAGACAACCCCCAAAGCAACTACCAAATCCAAAAAAGCACCCCCAAAACCTTTAGCAGAAAAGTCCGTGAATACTGTCACCAAACCTACTGCCAAGGGTAACGACTCCACGAAACCCGCTTCTTTCTTGGATGTCAAACTTGACGGCGAAGATAAAGACAAAGTTCCTATACACGATACCTGCAGCGTCAGTAAGTACCACCTCATCACCCCTTCCAAACCCACCCGATCCCCTCAATCCTCCGCCAAAAGACTAACCACCCTTCCCAGTCCGCACCAAAATCACTGCCCTCCTCGGGAAAGACAACCACCTCCCCAGCAACGGCATTCCCGGCGAATTCAAGAAAGACGGCACGACACCTAAACCGTATACCAAGAAACGATTCGTGGAGGACCTAGGTGTAGGGAGTACGCGCATGTTAGACACATTTATGAAGGCGAAGAAGATTATGGGCGGTGCAGAGAGCGAGATTTATCCTGCGGCGTATAGGTTTTTTGAGAAGAAGAGGGTGTGGGAGGGGAAGCCGAAGACGGCAGGAAGGAAGAAGTGTGAGGATGAGTAAGTTCTACTTTTTTATTCTTCGTTGTCTTGGGTTTTATTTCCATTTTGTGTGATGTGAATTTTGAAGAAGACTGAAGTCGGTCTTTGCACCAAATCGTCTTGATCTTTTTGATCCTTCGACGAAAAGGTGGTATATTGTAAGGAAGTCGGGTCACTTGGAGCAAAAGTTCACATCACTAAGGCTGTAAATAAGAATCTTGCTTTTAGGGCATTAAAAGACCGAGTGGCCTTGCATACAATTGATAAAGAGTACCTTTTAGAGGAGGTAATGCCAAATACTGTTCCTCTGTATCTTATGTTGAAATAGCACCCTATTTCCATTAGACGTGGGCAGAAGTGACGCTATGGCTTTAGTTCTGTCACGATCTATCCAGCTATATCAATTTAAACTTTATATCTAACTCCTTGTGCTACTAGATTCCCCAGAGGTTTGGAGTTGATTGACCCAAATAAAGTCCGCATATGGGTAGGCCCAGGAGAAAACCCCAGCGACTTTACGAACAAGTATGGGCAATGAGCTTTTTGAAATCATTTGAATATCAGGTGTTTGGTTGAGCGTGTTTGGGAGCATTTCTGTACTATTCTGATGTTGGTGTTTTGATTATGTATTATAATTTGCGGGAGTCACTTTGTATGTGGGTCTAATCCAAATTTGATAAATGGAATTCAAATGGTTTAGAATTGAGAGATCCGAATAAGATATGGGTGCTCCGTGAAGCAGGACGGCCGTGATTCCTATGGCCTTTAGAACAAGGAATTCAACTTAGCAGATGATGGACCAGGGGAAGTCTATTATCTTGAAAAGGAAAGAGCGCATTATGGCAGGTCACTTTGAATTCCTTCCAGCCGTTAAACCTTCCGAAAATCAACCTCCATTCTGCCAGTTCCCAGGAATTCGAACACATCCTTATGGACGACGTAGTCGTTGAATCAAATTGTAAATAATAATGGAAGCAAATCAGATCCCTGAGTCCAGCAGCTTCCATTATAGAAAGACAAGTGTCCGTCGCAGGGCTAAGCTCCTCGCTTCTTGATAAAACTCGTAAAGTACCTGTGACTTCCCTTCGAGGACTCATCAAACAATGGGATTTTTCAAATCAACCACAAGCATTGCATGCAAGTTTCCGTGTGCTGCAGCGGCAGTCAAATTGGGTCAAGTATGCAGGGTCTGTGAATCATTCGAATCAGATGGCTACACATTTTCATGTCAATTCCCGTGAAGTATATGAAAGTAGGGAAATGGAAGAAGCGGTGGTGAAGAGGCTAGTCAAAATGTATGTATCAAAGCTGTCAAAATGGGTGAATTTGCCTCGACAGAAGCTGCCTCCCCGCTCAATATCTATGATCAGTTTCAAATTTCTTCCTTCCTTTGGGTTGGGCTAAGATGTCTTCTCCTTTCTACTCCGTCCTCGACCGTGCTCAAGCCTGGGAAAGTCTCGGAATTCGACCGCCTGGCGAACGAGGGTGGACAGCAACAGCAACAGCTGCTTTCCAAGAACGACCAAATCAGAATCCGCGATTTCCTTCAGTATCCCAGTACGCATTACGATTCGAGGTCCCTCGATACCAACCTGCTCCAGAAATTCAGCAATTACCATATGAACGCGAGTGTTCTGAGTCGCAGCAATACCGGGAATTGACTCCTCCTTCCTCTCCATCCGTATTCCACCACCGTCATCAAGGAAGCCAAGGACAGAAACAAGTACACGATCAGCAACAGGCACGTTTTAACCAGCCATCAATGTCTAGAGCCTCCCAGTCCCACCACCGACCTCCCTCAAACATCCGCCTCTCAACTCCTAAGACCCCCACAGCTATCCATGACTTTCGAAACGATATCTCGAAGCTAGCACAAACCATTCAATCCCTCATCACTCAACTGTCAACCCGTGATGAGGAGCTTAAGTCTCTGAGCGCGCGTTTCGATGAGGTGATGCAGAATGCAGTTGAGAATTGGGAGGAGAGGGATGGGTATAGACGGGAAGTGGAAGGTTTGATGGGGTTGTTGGAGGTAGAGAGAGGGAATAGGATGCTGTTGAATGGGAAGATCGAAGAAGCTAGACGGAGGGAGAGGGAGTTGGTGCAGAGGGAGATGGAAATGTTGGAAGGATTGAGGCGAGGGAGGAGGGGATCAAGTGCGTCAGCTGGGAAGATGAGTGGGGGATATTGGTGGAAGAAAAGAGGGAGAGGGAGGGTGAGGTGGCATTTGGAGAGGATTTTGGAGGAGAGATAATTGTTATAATCATGGGAAATGTGTTATTTCTCTTTCTTGAAGACCTCGTCCCTGAAAGTGTGAGATAGTAAGGCTGCAAAATGCCAGCCCAGAGGGCCAAATTGCCGGGACCAATGACTTAAGCTAATTGGAGGTTTTGGCTGCATCGAGTATCCCCATTCAGCGTCTGAAGAGATGCCGTGTCTGAAACGAGCGACTTGCATTTTTACAGTCCATCATGTCGAATCAAGGCAGTCCACTTGGCGATGCAGACACCCATTGCTTCTTCTGTAGATAAGGTGCTAAAACAAACAAAATCCCTCCGCAACCTCTACTCCGAACCCATCTTACAATTACCCTCTCAATACGCCATCCACCAGATATCATCATGAGTGACACTGCTAAAACCCACCAAGGTCAACGAACCAAAAGCATAGCTAAAAAATGGGAACAAGGCTATTTCACTGGCCAATCTGTCAATTCATTGACATCAAGAGGTGCACTAGAGGTAGCTGACGAAATTAGTCGTAGTCGCACGCCTCCAATTGAGTTATATGGGAGTGCAACGCCTATTGTACCCCCTAGACCGACTAAACCCCGAGCGCAGGCGCAGACAGATGCACAATTTACACCTCCTCCCTCGCCACAGGAACATCACCATGTCAAAGCGCGCGGTCAAGCAGCACAGTCTCCTCCTCGAGGAGATTCGACACTTGGTATCCCTCGCTTAGGGGATTTGGGGAGCGAACTCGAGAATGTGAAGAATGATATAGGAGAATTGCAGAATAGAATTGGGGAGAGGGAGCAGGAGATTAGGGCGCTGAGGACAAGATTGGAGGATGCGGAAACGAGGTATGAGAGGGCTATTTTTGAGACGGGTAAGAGTAGGGAGGAGGTTGAGGGGTTGAAGGAGCAGGTGGAGAGATTGAGAGAGGAGTTGAGGGCGGAGAGGGTGGCGAGGAGGGAGTTGGAGGGAGAGTTGGACGAGGTAAGGGGGAGGGAGAGGAGGTTGTTGGAAAGGTTGAGCGAAGTGAGGGTTTTGGATGTTCGTGCTGGTGGTAGTGGGGGAGAGAGCAGAGGAGAGGATGGGGCTTTGCAGGCTAGGATTGAGGAACAGGAGAGGTGGGCAGAGGACTTGAAGAGAAGGGTTGAAGAGGGAGCGGGAAGAGTGGCTGAGTTGGAACGAATTGATGAGGCTAGGAGGAACGCGGTCCCTGAAGAGAGAAGACATAGAAGGCGACGGATATACGTCATGGTGAACGAACCACCTCAGAGTAGCTTGACTGGGGGTTGGACGTTCAACCGTTCTCGACGCTGAACATTATTTCAGCCGGCAACAACCATTATCTAGGCACTCGTTCCCTTTAATAATTTTAATCGGAAAATTCCATTGCCAGTCATGGAGTACAGCTACTTTCTGCTCCAATTTAGGTGTCATCGGCCATAGGTTGATTTTACTTGAAGAAATGGACCTAGTGGGCTGGAATGTAAAGAGAAGGCTGACGAACTTCCGTGGTGAGGGGGGGGAGGGGGAACACTTCCTACTTTCACTATTCTCTGGAAGAGTCATCCTTAATACCATTATCCCATTATCTCATAACCTTCCATGCAATCTCAAATCATTATTTCCCCAAACGCCATATCCCTCTCTAATACCATTATCCCAGTGCCATTCCCGTTCCGTTTATAATGCTTATCAAGCTCTCCGTAATGCTTCTTCCCCCAATTTTTCTAGTTGCAAGGAACAATGTAGAGACCAATGGCGCTAGGAGCACTATCTTGGAAGTAATCCAACTCCGTACCATTGATACTAGTCGCGCTGTAGGTGATCGCACTACCGCTTTGACAGGGGAAAGTGGCTATAGTATAATTGTTTTCCGGGAAGACTTGCAACTTGCCATAGTCGACTGCAACGGGAGGCGTAGTGTTATAGGTTGTATCGTTGCTAGCTACTCCATCGAGCAAAGCAAAATCGAGACCGCCGTCACCTAAAACTTCCTAAAATTTCGAGTCAGTAATGCTCAATCTAAAGATCTTGGAGTTTCAGATCGGAGAAGGGAGTTCAAGAGAACTTACCTGTTCGATACCAGAATAGTAGAACGGTGGTGCGTTCTTATCTAACTCAGATTTTACGGGAAATTGGAAGACCAAGGCGCAAGTTCCGGTGTAAGGAGGGATATTTGGTACATCGAAGTTGAAGAGCGTACTGTTGCTTGGAGAGATATAGGCAAAGTAAGAGTCGCCGGACGATTGGTCGGGAGACTCTATAGAGGTAGGGACGATTAGGTGCGGGAACAGAAAGGTACCGGAGGAGATATCTGAGGGGCAAGAGGAAGTAGTGTTCAAGGCCGGTTTGCCAGAAGTAGCATGAGTATAGACCCCAGAGATCGAGCTGGTGGAGGTCATCTCCCGGGGAAGAAGAGCCGCATAGCCAAAGGTGACCATCTCGAAGCCGATCCACTGGAGAGAAACCCACGCACACAGAACGGGGAGAGAGATCATAATCATGATCAAGGTGTTGAGAGTTGCTAAAGAGTTTGATTGTAGTAAGTTTGATGAAGAACGTGAAGGTAGAAGACTTGGGGTTCTAAAATCAATGAGGTTCAAGTTGAAGTTGAAGTTGTCAAGAAGATTCTTGAAAGATCGAGCGAAATTACCTCCTTTTATGGATCAAAGGGGGAGCGAAGTGCTCTCAATAGATATTAGTCGGCCAATAATGTTGTCATCGTCGAATAGAGCCGAGATGTTTCTGTATTCATCAACAGAAGGCCATCGGTGATACTTTGTACCTTGTAGACCTCGACAAGGTCGTGTTTCTCATCAAATAGCATCATTGCCATACCCCGTATTGAAGCACGAGGCTGGACGAAGGATTTCCTCTTGACCAGGCACAGCTAGAGAACCCGCCTGCTGGTCATCTCTAGTCAGGATCTTACCTCATAAAGGAGACATGATGGGCTGTGCAGTTGAGATCCATTCCTGTTTGAGCATGCGATTGTAAATTGTAATTAGAGGGCCCCAGAAAATGATTCAAAGTAGGGGTTTCTTTATGTCAAGCCAAGGATCTAGCTTGAAACACGCCAAGACCCTCTGTTGTACCGCCACTGTGGCTGCGGGAATGCAATTTGATCGCTTGGCTGAAGATCCTCGCCGTTTACCCCTCCATGTTTTCCGTACCTGCATCTTGGATGTAGACATCGTCATTCGTACAATAAAGGTCAGTGTCTGAAGAACCTGGGAGAAGAGTATAGGAAATACAGATGTATTACAATGAATGACATAACGATGCCAAGATTTATCCCTGCTAAGAAACGGTGCAGATCCTCAAATGGTACCTTGCATAGTTTTTATTCTAGAAAAGGTGTATGTAAGGTCACATTCAAATCGCACAATGAAGTGTTAACAGAACAGAGCGGCAGCTGGAATAGGTAGGACACTGCAATCAGGGACTGTCTCGGGACTTCCCAAAACAAAGATACTTTATTTCTTGACCCAAGACCAAGCAAAGCATAGGTACCCTCAAGCAGGCGTATATAGCATTGGTGTATATACGGTTCTGGGCAAACATTTCTCTGTATATAAATATGTATAGTCTATTTTGTGTCTCTAGAACCACTATATCTGACCTCTAAACAATCCGTACAGCCCACATACACACATCATCAATTATCAAACACCTTGCTCCATCCCCTCCTCCCACTCCTCGTCCTCGGCACCCACCCCATTGCCCACCGTCACCTCCTCCCTCTCTTTCTCAACCCCATTCTTCCACCCCGTCCCAGCCTGTACGAACACCATTACCAGCGCCAACCCTGCACCAGTAATCAACAGTGTGCTCAAACTTCCCACATAGCTATCCACTGCAACCACCCTCTCAATACCTCTCAAGCTCTTCACCAATGCCGGACTCCCTAGCAATTTCCTCACTAGTTCTTCCCTCCCTTCCAATCCACCATTGTCTGTGAACCCCTTCTCTAACCCATTTTTCAAACCCCTGACAAAGAGACCACCACCGATAGCAGAGCCGAAAGAACCAGCAAAGCCACGGAAAGTGGTAAGCAGGGAAGTAGAGATAAAATGTGTAGATGGAGGAGTCAAATGTAGTAAATGAGCCAGGGTGTAATTCAGCGCTGCTCCTGTGCAAAGGCCATTCAGGAAGACAGTAAGAAGGTATAAAGCCGCTGGTGTTGTAGGATTCGAGATTTGGGAGAGGAGAAACAAAGCGCATGCGAAGAGAAAGTAGGAGATTATGCAAGCCCTGGTTTGGAATTAGCACAGTCTTGAACCGTGAGGCAAAGGAAACATACGACCAAAAGCTTCCAGCTCTCTTTATATGCAACCAGCCAGCTAGCATGCCGCCCAATGCAAATCCGAGATTAGTAGGAATGAGTATTGAGCCCGCGGAAGCAGGCGACCATCCGCGGACAGCGATAGCATAGACAGGCGTATAGAAGAGGATCATCCATCTTGCTACCATGATCCCCAATTGTGCCAAACAAGATAAAAGAACTCCGTGGGACTTCAGGACTGAGACTGGAATGATGGGCTCAGAGACAATGTAGACTTCTATGATGATGAAGAGGATAATGAGGATGAAGGAGCTGGCGATCGGCAGCCACAGGACTTTTGGCCAAGAGAGTCCAAAAAGAAAGAACACGAGAGACGCCATCTACACCTTTTCATTAGCCACAGGACAGCGGACAGACTTGACAGATATATACCAACGTGATAGCACCAAGATAATCAATCTTCACGAGCTTCGCTATGACTGACTCCTCACTAGTGCCCTTGTGCCCAGACGTGAAAGTTTTTGGAATGCTGAAGAAGATGCCAATCCCTGCCACCAACGCCAAAGGCCCTTGTATCCAAAACAAGAATCTCTATTCCCATGTCAGAAAATAGCAGAATTCTAATCACAGAACCAAACTTACCCAACCAGTGACAGGCAACAAAGCCCCCGCAATCACCGCTCCCAACGAAACACCCATCGTAAAACCCGAATTTACCATCCCAATGAACAGCCCTCTCCTCTTCTTCCCCGACAATTCCAGCACCAGGATAAAAGATATCGTCATGATCCCTGCACCACCAGCACCACTGATTGCCCTCCCGATCAAAAAGATCTTGAGGTCAGGAGCCAGAGATGTGACGACGCCACCAAGCGCAAAGAGTATAGCAGCGACGAATATACAATTTCTCGGTGAAAATATCTGAGCTAATCGAGCTGCTATGGGAGAGAGACTGGACATAGCGATCTGGTTCCATTGTTAATGCCTGCACGTGATGGGAAGGGTCTGGACTGACCAGGTACACGGATGTGAACCAACTTGCGGTTGCAAAAGCATCTAGATCCTCTGCGATCTTGGATTGTGTTGTTGTGATTCCTGACATGTTTGATGCTATCCATCCACCGTCATCAGCAGCCGCTCTCTTCGATTTCCCATTTTTCAAGCTTTCCAGCTTGGTCTTCAACAGGAGAGCATACCTTGCAAGAAAATTAACCCAAAAATACTCAATATAATAAACACGCCCCTCATCCTCCCAACGGACTGATTCGCATTATCATCATTCAGCACTTCCTCTTCGTTACCCATGCTTTCACCACTCCCATTCATCAACGTTTCCTCGCTCCCACCATCCCTCCTATCTCCTAGTAAAGGATTTTCTTCCCCTGGTCTCGCGGCTCCATTTCCTGCTGCCATGCTTTAGGGAAGGTACGCTGGCTGGTACTTAGTCTCGTGACCTGCCACTTGCGAATCCGAGACTGCCGCTTGTGGCGAATGCTCGAGGGAGTGCAACTGGTGTCTGATATTCTCCAATGCTGATATTAAGGATCCATGGTTATATACAAAGGATGGTATAATTGAAAAAAGATATAAAAAAGTTAGTAAAAGATATTGAGAATGCTTCTAACTATGTACGTAATTTCTCTATATGTCAGCACCAAAGGTTTGTACGGTGGCCGACTCAGGCATTCTCAATGTACTTTGGAGGTCTGCCCCAATCTTTTGCGACGTCTCGGCAACTTTTCCCCCCATGCAATGGCTGTAGCCTTGAAAGTTTGAGCTGCCTTTAAAGAATTTATAAAGCAGCAAGTTGCACAATGTTTTAGAGGAGCTACATATGTAGCCTCGTTTTGGCTGAAAGGTTGCCTAGCGGCAAGTCAAGCCACCAAATTGTTAGGCCTTCGGGGCGGACCAAGTAATTACTTTTTCTCGGTGAGCAAAGGACATTTTTGCTTTCGACAATCTCTTTCTAGCCTCCTTTTTTTTTTACCTCGTCAATCACAAATCTTCATATCACAAACAAGTAGTGCGCTATCGAGCCCCTGGAAAGACAGCGAATGTCTCATAATAACTCTGTACAGCGAGCTGCCGGGATTCCGCAAGCAGCCTACCAAACCGCGACGCTAGGGCCAAATGTGCTAGGCCTAGATCACAATTAGGGCGGCCTGGTGATTGTGGGAGTGGCCGGTGGACGAATGAGTCGGACGACGCCCTCGCAACCCAGGTCGCGTAACAGATTCTTGCCGAAATCGACGAACAGGCGAAGGACCTTGGCGAGTACTATGACTTCGTTTACCTGAACTATGCCATAGACTGGCAGAATGTTATCGGAAGCTACTCGGCGTTTGTCTCGAGGACACACTGACCAAACAACACAGGGACGATGTATATTTTGATAGGGTCCAGAACATCTGTCCTATGGTACATCAACGACGCTACTTCGCCTGGGGATCAGAAGAATAGCTCGTCTGCTCGAGAGTGTCTGAGGTCAGCCATGCACACCCTGGCGGCCGCCATGTCGGCTCCATATCGCGGCGTCGTCAACATACTCTATAACAAGGCCTATCGCCTACTGAGGAATTCAAGCAGGCAGGAAACAAAGAGATATCTTAGTCCACATCTCAAGAACTAGTCCCTATTGAGTACATCCAAGCGTGGCTGCTGCTAGCCCACTATGAGTCTTTGCGGGTAAATGAATGGCAGGCCATGCTCACGGCCGGTTGTGATCTCTGCCTCATCCAGATGGCACGCCTTCACGAAATCGATGCGTTTGAAAAGACCGTCGCGCATATCATATTAAATCCTGGACCGAATGATGATTGGGCTGCAACGGAGGAGAGGAAGCGAACTTTTTGGGTGGCCTACAACCTCGACTGCTTCCTGTCCTGGCGCAGTGAGTGGCCACTGGCGCTATATGAAGACATGGTATGTGCACCAAGGAACACGTTTGGCCCCGTTCATAAGAATTATCAATGCTATTTGAAACTAAACTTTCTTGCCGGTATTTACACAGGTCAGCACACGTCTTCCGGCACCTGAAGCCAACTTTCAAAATAGCCAGCCCATTAGCACCGATTCACTGCCAGAATCGTTGACAAAAGACGCGTCGACGATGCTTTCGCCTCTTGCCGAATGCGTTGTGTTGGCCACTCTGCACAATTGCTGCGTGGCGCACCGCCGGACGTCGTCCAAAGAGAGAGGCAAGGAGCCACGCGGGTTCTGGGGCCGCTACGAGTGGCTGGCTTCCGCTACAGAGAGACGCATAAAACCACTCGTGCAGACGCCCGCAACCACGACCATCGAGCGTGATCCCATGCTGGCATATAGTGCCATCATCTGCCTCGGCGGGACGGTCCAGAGGATGCCGTGGCAGGCAGCCGAGCACCAGCTCATGACCTCGGCCTATGAGCAACGCATCAGCTGGGCCACCGCCGAGATTTTGCGCCTGCTTAAAGAGTTGCCGTCTCTCAGCTACTCCAAAGGCTAACCCTTCTTGCCCAATCTGCTTTCTTCTGCTATCACCTTCCTCTTAACCTAGTATCCCATAGAGTACGATCAGGCTGGTGTTGAAGTTCTACGCTGCCTGCTAAAGAATCTGCGTGATATGAATAGCCTGGCCCTCAAGATCTGTTCGACATACGACGAGGCTCATTTTTCATTAATATTACAACCTAATAGGTATATTCTAGATTCTAGATAAATAGAAGGCAACAGAGGTCTTTTAGAATATTAATGCCATATCAGTTTTCGTTGAAAAGCTTTCTAATCAGTCCCTAAGACAAGGCCAGACATCTCAGTAAGTGAATCGTAGATCTGCTTCCCGGACTTGTCGTCTAATAGCGAAATCCACATAGACGACTTCAAGATTTCTTGCCCATCTTTCCATGTTTTTACTCCACATCTTTCGACTTGTCTTCGCAAGTAATCAGCCAACCACAGCTCATCCGAAACGTCAAACAAGGAAATGGCCCCGATCATGAGGAGCCACAGGGATATCCGAGGGGGTATTGTATCCCCGAGGGCGTGGACTTGGAGGTAGTTTCGATAGGATTCAGAAAAAGGATGACAGGGAAGTCTCATGTCCTGCCACTGCAAGAAAATATGATTAGTAAAAGCTAATAAACCAAGCCGTGAGGACTCATCGAGCGTGCCGGCTGCAAAGCCCATGCGAAGAAGGCGATACATGACCGCTGTCATGGTTCCGTAGATTGTTGCAGGCTGGATTAGCATTCGAGTCTGTGTCCCCAGGTTGGCTAACAAACAGAATTTCCTCATGACGAGCCAAACTTCCCCCAAATGTTCATTCAGATCTTGAAAGAGTTGCATGTTCTCTTGAGAAGATATCCTGGAGCTAAAGCTCGAGATCACCTGCTCTGGATAGTCAGGCAATGGTTCAGCCGGCTGACGGTAAAACACAGGGTTTGAGTTGGCAAGTAATGCAATACCAAGGTCACATCTGCGAAGCATCAGTACAAAGGGTTCATTGGGGAACTTGAATTTTAAGTACCTCCAGACCTCCACCAGGAGCTTCGGGTTGTCTTGAAAGACTCGCAAGCCCCCACGTAAGTTCGTCATCTCCCAAAGGCCATGCATGTGCTGCTGAGCTATCTCAACATGTTCACCAAATTGTGCAGCACTAGCCAACTTCAAGACGACACCAATTGTAGCATCCGAGATTTTCGCTTCTTCGTCGTTCCCATCGAGTCTCTCACGAATGAGTTTGAGCCCCTTCTGGTGGTGTAGCGTCGCTACCGGGTTGACCATGTCCTCCGCTTGGCGGCGCAAGACCCTGTCAATGAAGCTTTGTACCGCGAACGCGTTGATATGGAAGGCCGCGGCATCGCGTCCGATCGGATAATGCCACGGCTTGCCTTCGGGTTGGAAACCCATCTCGGTTAGCAAAGGGAACATGATTCGCATAGCCACAGCTGAAACTGACAGTCATGTTAACATCTTAGGTCAGCGCAACTGATAACAAAGCCTGTACGCCACGCACCTTGTTCCATGTTCCAAAGAATTGAGGGTTCCATCTTGTTGGGAAAGTCGACGAAGTATCGATGTGTACCGAAGCAGCCAGGCTGCAGGAGTGTGTACATATCCAGTACTTCTTGTAGCTCTGTGATTCTGGATCGAATCAGCCGATACAAGGCCTGCTGCTCCCGGTCTGTCGGCCTTTTTCCTTTTCTTTCCGCGCATAACGTGTCTTCTGATTAGTTTTCGGGTGGCCGGATCGACTCTATCAATGTTTGATGAGACAATAAATGGCATCTTGCATGACAAGCCAGAGGCCGGCCCTATTGATTCGCCCATTTCGACCTCTTGGCACGTTTTCTTTTGTTTACTGGAAGTGGTTAAAGAATGATCCAGGGTCCGGGAGTGAGGAGAAGGGAGGACAAATGAAGAAATGATGTTTGTCCGCTCCTCTTAAGGAGTTTGACAGGTCATTTACACACCTCGCCACACCTGCAGATCTTCCGTCAGCCTCCTGGGCCGGTATGGGTTTCATCTTCACCGCAGCAAACCCCTGCTCTCACGACGTTGTGCCAAGCTTTTACTATTTGCTGTTTTAAGTATAGCGGACAACTGAGTGAGGTGCAACAAGGGTCTAGGGTCTCGGGTCTCGCTTACATGCCCCTGACTAAAGCTCGGGGCATTTGTTGATCGATTTATATACATGCACCAGAATCCTTAACTGGATCTTTATTATCGTTTTGATTTACTAATGGTTTTCATTACTTGTTCCTACAAACTTTGTATTATTGTTGATAAAAGCTCTACTGACTACTGCACCAAGCCAGAAGCCGCACAGAAACGACGCACATCAGAGGAAAAATGCCTTCTCTCAGGAAATCCGTCCTTGTCACTGGCTGCTCAGCTGGAGGCATTGGCGCAGGGCTAGCCGAAGCCTTTCAAAAGAAGGGATATCATGTCTTCGCAACTGTACGGAACCCAGCCAAGGCTCCTCCGAATCTCTCCAAGGCACCTCATGTCACAATCCTGATACTCGATGTTCTATCCGCAGAATCCATTGCTGCAGCAGTGGATAGCGTCACGAAGGAGACCGGCGGCCGACTCGATGTCCTCGTCAATAACAGTGGCCAAAACCTTGTTATGCCGGCCTTGGATCTGAATATCGAGGACGGCCGCAAACTGTTCGACCTCAACTTCTTCGCTCCTCTAGAAGTGTTGCAAGCGTTTGCTCCTCTTCTTGTCGAGGCACGAGGCTGCGTCGTCAATCAATCATCTGCCGCCGGATATCTACCCATGCCTTTCCTAAGTCAGTACTACATCTCTCCCTGATTTTAGTTTCCAATTTAGTGTCGATGGGCTGATGTGGCTTTTCATCGCAAAATAGGCATGTATAACGCCTCCAAATCCGCTCTCATCATGGCAAGCGACATATGGCGACGCGAGCTCGAGCCCCTCGGAGTTCGGACCCTCACCCTTATCACCACCAGTGTCAAGACCCCGGCCTTTGACAACGTTGAGATGCCTAAGGTTCCCGAGACTTCGTATTACTATGTTATCCGCGACTATGTCTACCGCCTCGCCGACGGCCGACTCCAAGATGGAGCGCCGGATCCGCTGACATACGGCCTCAAGGTCGTAAGCGAGGTCGATAAAGGTACAGTGGGGGAAATTTGGGTGGGGAAAGATGCTGGTATGAACCACTGGGCATGGAAACTGTTACCAAAATCAGCTTTTGTAAGTTTTCGATGCTATAACATGTTTCTTTGCTCCAATCGTTTGCCTAATCACAAGGACTATAGGACTCCATGATGGACGGGTTTCTCAAGGTTTCCGCCGAGTTGGCCAAAGTCTCAGAAGCGATGAAGACTCGAAAATGATGCGGGCTTCTACATACGAAAATGACATCTTGGTATATCTTATTATGGTACGGACAATGGCATGCCATTGATGTGTATTTATAGCCGCTTTGGCTACTGGTTGTTTCCTTTAGTCTCGAGAGATACATCATAATATGTGTCTAAGATAATTTCCACTATTGTGTCTCTATGTCTATATATTGTTATGGAGGATCGTTTCTAGTGTGGGGCGGTCACATATAATCAGAGTTTAATGGTGTCAATTGGCAAACCATCTCTCCTTTTTATAATCTACGTAACCATCTCCCTAATTTCTGGTAATCAGCAACCTTTAACTATATACACGGGGATATTTTCTGCACAACACTTTATTGAATACATAAAATTTTGTAATACTGCGAATATAGTCTTTTTTCTTGCTAATTGTGAAATACTAATTTACTTAGTTCCTACTTTTAAAAATACATAAAAATTTAAATAAACCTTGTTTAATTGCATTTTTATTTATTTTTCTTTTAAGAAATTTATTTTACTTTATTTTATAGGTAATCTCAGACGATACCCCCCCGACCTCGCTTTGTATTCGGTTAGTCAGTGTCACTAGTCTACTTAAACACTACTTACCCTCGCCTTATCCTCTACTTAGGTAGATTGCTTAGTCACGTTTCTGTTCTCCTTTTTAATAGCCAATCATAATCTAATTACTAATTTGGTTCGTCTATACAAAAGTTGTCAACTATACACAACTATATTTAGGGGAATCAAGTCGGCTCCCAGGGAATCCAAATAGGACTCTTTCAAAAATATATTTCTTCAATCTTAAGACAGATTCTTCTTATAGAATGCCTGGGTGTTGCCCATGGCGCAATTTACAAACTTCTATGATTTAATGAATTTCATATATTTGCTTATAAACACTTCATATCTCTTTCATTTTTACCATCCCCGTCAATGAACCTAAGCTCCCCACCCCCAAGTGCGAGATATGACCACAGATTCTCCAATGCATGAGAGCTCGCCTATATCCGTAGTCCATCGGCTAATCAACGCGTCAGTTTCATAGGCTAAAAGCGCGACTTTACAAGACAATACTTCGTAATAATGTTTTATTTGTAAGAATTAAATGATACAATGGATTCTTCATATTAAAAATGGAATATCTTTGGGGAATAGACGCCCAATTTCCTCGGCGATGAACTTCATAGTCAAGGTACGCCCATGCAAAATATAGATAGCTCATATGTAATTGAAATTCATCGTCTTTGGTCTTTCCATATACATGCTGCTGCGTCGTCTAGGATACTCTAACGAGAATCTTAACGTGACTCTCCTTATCATTTATCAGAGCTTTGAGGCCCTTTTCTTCCACCTCGTCCAGCTCGATAACTGCCGTCACCATGCCCTCTGGATTGAGTCCTCCTAAAATCGAGCATGTTAGATACTATAAACATCAACTTTGACGCTAGAAGCTTACTTACCTGAGCTTATTGCATCGATGACTTCTTGAAAATCTCCGTCACAGTACGTAGCGACACCCATGTAGCTCCTCTCCTTCAGTACCAGGAGGTTCGGCTGAATGGTGGCCCGTTGATCCCATATAGCAATATTGACAATCATTCCTCTAGCCCGAACGGCATTCACTGCTGCGTCAAGGCCTGCTTGGGTTCCAGCTGCATCAAAAGCAACATCAACACCTTCTCCGTCACAGATTTCTCTGCAACGCTCGACAATATTATCCTTCGCTGGGTCAAGAAGAATTTGTGCTCCAAAATCAGAAGCAAACTTTCTTCTCGTTGCTGATATCTCGGAGACAATGATCTTATTGGCACCTAATGCTTTCAAAATTTGGACGACTGCGAGACCGATAGGACCGCCGCCAACCACGAGAACAGAATCACCCTTTTGGAAGGATGAAACCTTGATTGCATGCCACACCACTGCTAGAGGCTCAACAAGAGCTGGAAAGTGTCAGATCATGAGTAAATCTCCTGGTTCAAGATACAATTACCTCCCACCTGCATCGGTATATGGTCTGGAAGCTTGAAAACAGCGTACTTTGGCACCACAACATGCTCCGATAGGCCACCACCTGACCCTGTGATGCAGTTAATTTCGGGCCTGACATCATCCCCTTGTTTATTTAGTGCATACCGCTGAGTCCAATGAAGCCACCAGTACGGCAACAGTTGATTAATCCTGCCTTGCAGGAGTTGCACGTGCCGTCGTAAAGAATTGGCTGGACGACAACCTTCTCACCGACATTGAACCCCTCTACACACTCTCCAAATTCTTCGATCACGCCGCTGAACTCATGGCCAATGACTGCAGGCAAAGTCTCACCTGTTGCGGGGTGAGGAGTCTGTGGAATGATATATGCACCGTGAAGGTATTCGTGGAGATCTATAAACGATTTAGCACTACTGTTCCGGGATTCTGGATAGTTCTCAATGTTACCCGTTCCACAGATGCCAACGAATGCAGGCTTTATCTAGCACCAAATATATCAGCAATGAATGTTTCGCTTGTGCTCGTGCTAATTTTATTCTGGCAATCCCAACCTTTACTTGATCTTTGCCACACTTTGGCGTTGCGATACTTTCCAGTCGTATGTCAGTTTTGCCGTGGAATCTGACAGCTCGCATGATTTCTGTCATCGTGGCCTCCGATTCTGCAATCCAGGACGTTGTTTAAGAGGGGAATGTAAGTGTTTGGTCAAAGGTTGATGTGCAGACATCTGGCAGGAAGAATTAATGCGGGAAGTGGTGCGAACAAACTTTGAAAATGGAGATCCTGGGGGTACTGCTGAGCACGCCCCAGTTTTGTTCCGTAATCTATATTAGCAGCTTATCACATATCTACTCGTCCAAGGTAGATGCGTTGAAACGACATCTTCTAAAAAAAAAGTCGAGCATTGGAGTAAACAGGAGCTCGGGAGCGGGGTGGTTACCGTATCCGGACCTGGGTCTCGTCGACGGCCGAGGTCTCCTGCTCCGCGCAACGATTGCCGAATGAGGGCGGGATTAAACCCTACTCCACTCTGGAACGTCATGCTGTTGTGTATCATAGAAGAGCCAAGATATTGCGGGTTGAGTAACTCGAGTAAAATTCCGCACAAGTTCCGAGAATACCATGCTAGCGCCGAGGTATATGGTGTGAAACATTAAAAGGTCTTGCTTCAGCTCCCCCGGCTTTATGTTCTGGGTAGCTCTCTTTGACTCTCTTCTACTCGTTGTTGCTTGGTCGAAAATTGACTCGACAATGGGGTCTGATCCCGCCACACATTACGCCATTCGAGATGTATGTCATTCCGAACCAAGAAAGCTGAAAATTATTCACGTTGGAGCGGGGGCTTCTGGATTATTGACTGCGTACAAATCCGAGCGGACGCTGGAGAATTTTCAATTGATCTGCTACGAAAAGTATGCTTGGACTTAGAAGCACTTGATTTCCTAGTTTTTAACTAATGCGTTTAAGGAATTCTACGATAGGTGGAACATGGTTTGAAAATAGATATCCTGGTATGGAAAAGCCCATAAAATTGATATTTCTTGGCAGCTAATGAAGAGAAATAGGTTGCGCCTGCGATGTGCCTTCTCATATCTACACTTACCCTTTCGAGCCAACTCCAGAATGGTCTGGTTTTTATGCTCAAGCATCTGAGATTCAACAATATTTTGTCAACTTCTACAAGAAATACAAATTGGAACCCTACATGCGCTTTGACACCAAAGTCACCAGGGCTTCGTGGGTGGAGAAGGAAGGCCAATGCAAATTCTACTTCCTGAGCTTTGAATAAAATCTTACGTAGTTATAGGGATTGTGACGTTGGAAAAAGGCGGTGAAACGTTTATGGATAGCTGTGATGTGTTGATTAATGGTTCTGGGGTAGTCAACAACTGGAAATGTATACAATCTAAGTCTACTGGCCCGATTTCATAGACTCATATATGCGCTTCCTAGGGCCGGATATTCCAAACCGCGAATCATATGAAGGTGTTCTTGCTCATTCTGCGGATTGGAAGAGTGATATAGCTTGGAGCGGTAAACGAGTTGCCGTCATTGGAATTGGCTCCAGTGCTGTTCAAATGGTTCCTGAGTTAGCAAAAGGTTAGTGGAATGCCAAACTGTGCAGAACAAAACCTTGGCTCTGACGGCTTTTCTTTTCTAGGCTCTCAAAGTTTGACCGTATTCGCACGGAGCCCTACTTGGATTGCACCTCAAGTGGCCTCCGATACCCAAAAGGTTGACCCAAAAGGAGCAAACCCCTCTGAACATGGGAAACACTACTACGTAGAGGATGAGAAGAGGCGCTTCCGCGAAGATCCTGAATTTTTCTTGAAATATAGAAAGGGCTTGGAAACCAAAATTACAAAATCATTCCCCCTGGTTTTGCGAGGATCGCCATTGAACATCTACGCAAAGAAAGCTATGCGTGAGCGAATGTTGAACTTGATTGGGACAGGTCATGAGGAGCTCAAAGAAAAGTTGATTCCGACGTGGTCACCAGGGTGCCGTAGGCTTACTGTGAGTTGGGTCCGGTAGAAAGCAGACCGAGAGCCATGTACTAATTTTCGTGCACTTCCTAGCCAGGTGAAGGTTTCTTGGAAACATTAACACTTGACCGTCTGTCCTCAACTATTTAATAAATTGGATTTAAATACTTGCTGACCTGTTCGCAGATGTCAATGTGATACATCAAGGGGTTACTGGATTTACTCGGCATGGACTTGCAACGGAAGATGGTCAGCATTTTGACTTCGATCTCATTGCTTGCGCGACAGGCTTTCAGATCTCATATGTCCCTCCTTTGTAAGTAATATAGGAACAATCCTCAGACTGCTTCAACTGATCATATGTATAGCGAAATTACTGGTGTTGATGGTGTTGTTATGCAAGAAGCTTGGGCCGAGGTATTTTGCCAACCAGTTCCAACAATCTGCTGCGCCTATGGCTCAAATATTCGCTGCAACAGGCCCCAAACATATATTTAACCATCGCTGCGCCAAAATTTCCCAATTACTTTGTTATCAATGGACCAACTGGAAATTGGGCTCAAGGTTGTGTTTTGCCATCGGTGTGTCTTCCTCAACCTAATTGGCGAAAGACGCTGATCTATCCATCGCAGCACGAAGTCCAAGTCGAGTACGCGCTACAGTGCTGCAAGAAGATGCAGGAAGAAATAATACTGTCAATGGAAGTGAAACAACTACCTACCACTCAGGTCAACCAGCATCTCGATGAATGGCACACTAGTCTCTCTGTCTGGGCAGAAGACTGTCGATCGTGGTATAAAGGCAACAAAACGCAAGGACGTGTCTACATTTGGCCCGGCACCATTCTGCATCTTCTGAAGACGTTGCGAACCCCAAGATATGAGCACTATGAAATGAGATACTTAGATGAGAACATGTGGTCTTTCTTGGGCAACGGAAGAACGAAATTGGAAACTATGGGTGAAAGTGATACGAGTGTGGACATTGCACCCTATATCCGGAATCAGGATGTTTGGTGGTCTCCTGATCCAGCAAAAGCTTCACTCTAGATGGCGATCTTTTGTTCCTGATACTATTCTTGCCTTTCCTTATCACTTGTCAAGGCTCATGATGGTATCCTAGCAGAAATCTTGAGAACAAGACTTTTTATTTATTAACCTGTGATCCTCGTAAATCAGTGTGACTTGGCAGTGGTAATGTTTCCTTAGTTTTGTCCTATAGAGTTTACAGACTTACAGTACATTAATATTTCCGGCACAAAACTCGACACGCGTAAGAGACGTACTCACCTGGTCAGGGTCTCGCTCGAGGTGCCGCACGCGTCCTCTAGAGAATCTTTCAACCAGCTTAACCCTGTATCATCCCGGTCACTGCTGCGGACCAGGCGGAAAAGAGAGGTAAGTGCTTATGCGTTAGTCACCGTATTGGATTGCTTCTAGAATACTTTTGTGGGGAGCGGTTCGGCTTTGGATGAGACCTTGTCATTACCCCGCCCTGCATGGATACTTGTACGTGCTACGAAAAACATCCCTGGCAGTCTTTATCTTGAAGCTAACCTCATTATGGGGAGCATGAAGCACGCCAAAGCCAGCCAGGCTCCAGCTAGATAGATACACATCTAGTTGTTTCGTGCACAGAACCAAAAGATGTTGTCTGGTTCCAGCCCTCGAGTTCTTCTATCTCAATTGTCTCGTGCTGCTGCAAGTGAGAGCACAAGGTGCCCACGTTTGGCCCAATTGTCAGATTTGAAGAAATGGTTTTCTGCGGGAAGCCTAGCCAGGGATGTTTGCCATGCAGGAGTAAGAAGAAAAAGGTGTGCAAAGAGCGCAAAAGAGCGCAGTGCTATCCCTTTAGAAGTTCCACCCTGCTAACCTCACTCTAAAGTGTGATGAGACAAGACCGATGTGTGGTCGATGTACCCGAGCCGGTGCTGTATGCCCAGGCTATCGAGATCAACTGTCCTTGATCTTCCGGGATGAAAGTGAAGACGTCGCCCGCAAGTACAAGCGTTGGAAGAGTGGCGTTGGCATTGGCATGATCAACCAGGATGGAAAAGCATCCGAGGCTCAGAGCTTCAGAGCAACCTCTTACGACAAGGACGGTTCTCTCTACCCAGAGCTTTGGTATTCCGGGGTGTACAGCTCACGACTACTTGACCCACTTGAGCAGCAAGGGATATCGATCTTCTTCCAGACCTTCGTACGAACCTCATCCGATATATGCCAGGGAGATTTGGAGTTTCTGCCTTCCATGCACAACAATGCCAATTCAGACGATGCCCTACCTGTTGTTGTTACCTCGGTTGGCATGGCATGTCTTTCTAATCTAAGATTAGCGCCAGAAATTATGGTCGTCGCGAAAGCAAAATACACCGAAGCGCTTCGTCTGACCAACGAGGCACTCAAGGATCCCACCAAAGCGCTAACGGATCAGACTTGCATGGCTGTCATCCTCCTTGGATTATTTGAAGTAAGTAGTTGCGTCCACTGTGGATCAAACTTTTTTGACGTGACTGGTGAAAGACCATTACCTGTTGCGGCCCAGTATCCATGAGATCTTGGGCGGATCACATTAAAGGCGCAGTTACCCTTTTGGAACTTCGAGGCGAGGACCAATTTCGTAACTCCATTGGAATAGAGATATTCTCACAGCTCCGGGCTCAAATTGTAGGTCTATCCGACGCGAAGCTCTTATCGTACTTACCGAATCAACAGACCATCAGCTGTCTTCAAAGAGAAGTCGCTATACCTAACACAGTTGTGCGATGGTCAAACAAAGTCTGCAGCTATATGACAGGCCATGATTCACTCTCTCATAACCTCTCAGATGTTCTAGCTAGACTATGCTCCATCAAAGAAGACATCCATACCAGACGCCGTGCCCCGGTGTCCGCTCTTCTGAAGATCCACGAGGACCTCCAGAATTGGGTTACTACTATCCCAGCAATCTACACATATACTACGGTCGTCGTGGAAACATGCCCAGAAGTTCTCTCCGGCTACTATCACATTTATCATAAACCCTGGACTGCTGCACTGTGGAACAATTACCGCTGCGCCACAATACTTGTACACGACCTAATCATCTACACTCTCTCCACATTGAACCCGCCTTCACTAAATGACAAGCAAGATATCTTAGACCGACTCGTCATCTCCCAGTCGATCATGGACAGGCAATGTCTTGAGATCTGTGCCAGTGTTCCTTATTACTTAAATTTTCGGAACTGTCGAGGAACATGCCCAGATTCTCCGGATTCGATGTCACGTGTAGCTGACTGCCAATCTCTCATTTGGCCTGTTTATGTGGCTGCATCTATGGACAGCTCGAGCGATATGATGCGTGGCTGGGCAATGGTACAGTTGATTAGACTAGGAAGGATGATTGGCACACAACATACGAACGTCCTGGCTTCTTTGCTGAAATCAAGAGGCGAAATCTCGAAGTGGTTGGAGGGCGAATAACTTCACCAAATTATCACATAAATACCATCGCAGAGTTTCGTTGAAGTACTAATTGTAACCAAGGTTTCATTGATTCTGATATTAAAAAAGCAAATTTTAGGGGATGAAAATTTGACCCAGGCAATCTGTGAGACACAAGAACCTTACAACTTGTCTTCATCTTCGCAGCAGTCTTTGGGTGCTTCAAATCCAACTGAAACAGGTCTCTCCACTAGGACACTCTTATTAGCTTCTTGTGCGCTAGGGGGGACATCCAAGGCGGGGTTGCAGTCGAAGAAATCTGCCGGTTTGAGCGCGACGCTCATGATCTCCACAGGCATCACGGGATAGTCTTCCACCCTAGGATTATGCGTGATACCATACGTATGCCAAAGCACCACATCGGCGTTTCTCACATCCTCATCACGGGCAGCGTAATCAGCGACACCATCTGTCTCTACCAAGCTCTGGTTCGTGAATTTGCCTCCTGCCCAGAAGTCTCCGTCGCGGTAGCGAGTCACCCAGATGTGATGCTCAGCAAACTTAGCACGCTTCCGCACAAGTGAAGTGCTATTGCAAAGAAGGAGTTGCGATGGCTGGGGGACAAGTTTGTAGCCCATTGGATTTCTTGAGATGGGATTCAGCATCTTCTCGTTGACGATCTTGAAGACTCTTGCTGTCTGAGGAGAGGCGTCGGCGAACCCGCTCTTTTCAAACGGTTTCTTGACAACGTTCCACGCATTGCCGTACGGATTTTCTGCCTCAGACGTTGGAATTGAAATAGACTCTTCTTGAATGACGGTGTTGTTGCTCCCTTCCAGCATTGGGTCGATGCGGACGCAAAAAAGATGCTGATGATTAGCTGCAAGAACTCCGGGTGAGACGACGTTTCCATAGTTGCTAAGTTTTCCCGCATCGATCAAACTTGTCGCAAGAATACCAGTTGCTCGAGTTTCAAATTCGACTGTCCCATTTTGATGAAACATCCATGCGAAAATATATTCGTAGTTGCCAACTGTGATGATGCTTTGGAGGACGAGTGTACGTGCACGAGTCACCACTGCAACATCCGTCCGCGGATTTGTATGTTTCCATCCAATTCCAGAGTCCTGTAATTTTAATATTAATATTTGAGCGTTTAGTGGGCATGGTGGGGCTTACCTGCTCATGAAGACAAATCACGTTTGGTGTTTCCACCGGCTCACCCTTGGAGTTGTTAAGTCTTCCATGGAAATAATAGATTGATCCCAAACAGTCACATCCTAGTTTCAAATTGTTCGCAGTCGTCCCAGCCCCAGCTTCACCCAGGTCGAATGCTTGTCTGCGATGATACGGAGTTCGAGGATCTATTCGCGAAGATGCACTTAGTGTTCAGATTCGCAGTTGCATTTGGAACAATACTCACCACCATAGGGCACAGTCATCTCACTCATACTCAGACGGTAAAATAATTTCCGTTCGTTGTACCGTACATTATGTATCGTTAAGCCTTCTCTCCAGTTGAACCCAACGCGGAGTTGCCACTTTTGCCATGAGACAAGCGTCTCGTCTTGCACCGTGAAACTGGGCCCCTCTGGTTGGACGACGAGTAAAGGCTTCAAATCCTTTCTCGGCTCTGCTTTGAGTAAATCTGGATGGTACTCATTCTCAACACAGTGCGCCATTGCATTCTCTGGGGCTGTGTTATGCTTCAAGCCATCTTCCTTGCCACCAGTAGCAAGAGTATCGATTCGGATAATCTTTCCCATTTCGATGTCCACAACGGGTGATATTGGGAGAGGGAAAGAATACTGGTTGCTTTCAAGGTGATTGTGTGGAGCTCTAGCGTAGAGTATGCATTGAATCATCTTTTTTGTGTCCATGTCGGAGTCCTTGTCGGCACCATACGGCCATGTATCGCATTGAATTTCGGCATCGGCTGGGAGTCCTAACTTTGCAATTTCTTTTCGCAATTCGCGGTCTGTCAAAACAATGATGTTGACCGCGATAACTTCGTCTCTGTATTATTGAATTTAGATACCGGTAGTGAAGAAGTCCATATGACATACCTATCCAGTGGGGCGTGCTGGCCTTTTTTGGCCGCCAGGGTAGATACTACGGTTCCAGTGTCCAAGCTGACGCAAGCTTCTTGGAGCTGGGTTCCATTCGGTTCAGTGTGCCAGATCTGCGCACAGCGAGGTACGAATGGCCGTTGGTCAACAATTACCCCAACTGATTCGGCGTCCAGATACGGGAGCAGCAAAGCCTTGGGTGGTTCTTGGAGAGAGATATGTTTGAAGCGGATTGACTTGTTCGCGTTGTCAGAATCCTGCTGGATCTTCTTGGAGAGGATTGACCCGGCTCTCGTGATCTCTGCCGCGCTCAAACCAATGAGAGGATGGACCCGTGGACGAATACTAGACTCCAACATGATCAGATGGATTAATTACTAAGTATAACAAGGCAAAGATTCCTGTTCAGAAATGGAATGCTCATTTTATACTCAAACATTCGTTCGGTCAACAACGTCTTGAAGTTACCACCTTCTATCAATAAGAATTCAAACTACCCTATCGCCCGATGGAGAAAGAATTGCGCTTGAACTCCGACAGTCGCACCCACCAACAGTTAATTCCGAGAACTCCGCAGTCGGTTTTGTCAGACTTCACATGAAAGAGAACGTTTCGGATATGCAGTAGATCCGGTGATCTGATCTCCCTGGCGACGTGACTCTGGGAAATAACTTAGGGCATTGAATTCATATACTGGGTATGATCACAATTGGAAAACCTTGCGCTCTCAAGCGGAAGGAGCAAAAACTCCCTGGCCGTAGTTAACAGCATATTTGTTAATGTAGAGGAAAGATAAGCCTACCCTGCAGTTATGGAGAATGATTATAGTTGTATGGAACATGACAAGCAAACCACAGATACGGTACAAGTAGTTCGTTGTGGCTTTGACTGGAATAGGCATGGGTTGCGCCTCTAGCCGAGGCACGGAGCAAGATAAGCGAGGATTGGAAAGGGGGGCGCGAAGAGAGCTATGTTTGGCCTAGCGCCATTCCAACCTACCCTTGTCAAAGCCTTCGTGGAGACCACATTAGAAAGCACAGACAAGTTCCTAGCACAGTGCATGCCATAACAAGACATCTGTTTTTGTAAGCCACTAGAGAGCCTAGACTAGGTCATTGCCCACTGGGTGCAGGCATGGCTTGCCAAGAACGAACTGCGACCACCCCTCGCCCGTTCAGCTAACTATACCAGATATCAAGCTTTATTGGTTGTAAATATAGCGAACCTGTTCTTTCTATATATGGGTGGACAGCCATATGGTGTGATCAAAAATGGTGTTATCAGTTTGAAAACGTGCCATGTCTTCCAATTCGAACGACGAGCTGCCTACGGCTGAAGAATTGCACGCCAGTCAATGCCTGTCTGGTGCACACTTCCAACCTCATGACAGACTGCAGTATGTGTCAATCAATGTTAAATACCATGTACTTAGACTTATACGCTTCACAGTGACCCAAATGTTAGGTTTGAGGAGTACCTCTACTATGCAGCCATCACCCGCGCGCAAGAAGCCAGACTGGATTTGGGTAGTGACGTTTTCGAGCGAGACCCTTGGAACTTCAATCGAAAGCGACACACTGAAGAGATAAATGCAGGAGATATTGATCGTCCAGCATCGGGTGCCAATAAAACGCCTTCGCACTCTGATGGGAAGTCTTTCCAACTTGTCCAGCTCGAGAACAAACTGGATCCGGCATCGCAAAACCGCGATCCCAATACTGCTAGTCGAAATCATGTTTCTAGTCATCTCATCTCGCACGAAGAATGGCTGCACGTATCTCGTGCTACGCGCAATGCAAGTTGGAGCGCTATCTTCTTCCTCATCACAACTGATGTATTTGGTCCGTTATCTGTTCCGTAAGCTATCCCGTTGCCAATCTTTCAAGGCGTTTATGTCTTATCTGCAATAGATGGGCGATCAATCAGCTTGGCTACGGGCCTGGGTGCGCCCTCTTTACTGTGTTCGGGGCATTGGCCGGATAGTAAGTGGACCCAAACCTTTGTAATGATGGCAAACCCAATTATTAATTTCGGCAAAGCACTGGATACCAGCTTTGGGTCATGTTTATGCATCTGGATTCCGATCGATATCCTCTCAAGACATACGGAGACATTGCATTTCGCGTCTATGGTTCTTGGGCACGCTATACCGTCAATGTCCTCCAGAGTCTCCAGCTCTTTCTCAGCGTGGGACTATTGGCACTAAGTAGCGGGCAAAGTATTTCCCAACTCTCTTCTGGGAAAGTCTGCTTCGTTGTATGCACTCTCATTTTCTGTATTGCCGGATTTACACTGGGTCAAATTCGGACCCTTCGTACCTTTGGCTGGCTAGCCAACATTTCGATTTGGGTCAACGTGGCTATTCTTTGCATTGTGTAAGATATGGATTGATCCTAACTATGGGATAGTGCTGATATGGAATAAGAATGGCTGTGGTAGCCCATTCGCCACCAAACTATGCGGCAGCCCTGGCACAAAGTAGCATTCCGCCTGGCCCAGTTATTAAATTTGTAGGTCTACCGCCCGGAGTACCCTTCCAATACCAAGTCATAGGCATGATGCAAGCAGTATACTCGTATGCTGGTACTATGCTGTAAGTTTATGAGCCAATTAACCCAGATCGATATTTTATTGATACTACAAGTTAGATTTTGCGAATTCATGAGCGAGGTAAACCATTACCCCATCATGTAGGACTTCGAAGCATGTTAAATCTGACAATGTAGATGCGACGGCCCTGGGACTTTTGGAAAGGCATGTTATGTGCTCAAACCTTTATTTATTTATTGTATATGCTCTATGGTAGGTAAACTTCCATGCTATGATGGAGGAACCAAGCTGATAAACAAAGGATTATTTGTGTATTCCTATCAAGGACAGTTTACTATTCTTACCTCCAATCAAGGATTATCACTGTATGTCTGGCAATCAATAACGAATGCCATGGGCCTTGTCTCCGCTCTCATTTTAGCTTGCCTGTAAGTCATACCTCTCCTCTCCGCTTGGAAATGTTAGTTCATGTTTTTTTTTTTTGGATAGATACGGCAATATCGGTATCAAGGTACTTTACACGAATGTTGGAATTGACCTCTTCGGATCCCCGCCCTTGCAAAGTCGTATCGGAAAGATATCCTTCGCAATAATGGTACCAATATACTGGAGCCTTGCGTAAGATACTCCTCTCTATTGCCAACAGAAGAAACTCTGTTAAACAAACTCAGATTTGTGATCTGTTCTGCTGTTCCCAGCATAACGAATTTCAGTGGATTGATAGCAGCCGTTTGTGTAGTGCAGTTTACGTACACTTTCCCCCCAATCCTCCTGCTCGGCTTCATGATTCAAAAGGACTCAGTCTTGCCGGCAGAGACATTCAACCCAGCCACTGGGGAATTCATTCGCTTTGATCATGGAATGAAGCGGTGGTGGCGGGGCTTGAAGAGACGCTGGGCTTTTAATGGTTGGAATGTGATTTTGGCGATGGGAGCTGCTGCGACGGCGGTGTTGGGCATTTATGCTAGTGTTACTGAGTTAATATCTGTCTTTGCCAACAACCCCGCCATCACTTCACTTAGCTGTAACAACCCCATTGGCGCTTAGAAGGGAGATTTTAGTGCTTCACTATCAATTGTGTTTTCCCCAACTTATCTGCAAGCATATGTACGTAGCCACTTTGCCGCGCTCATGGAATCTTGAAATACAATTTTAATTTTTCATATTGAAAAAACATGCTGAAATACTGTCCCTACGTCTATTATCATTGACGCGTTGCGTTTGTCTGCTAGGACAGTCACTCTGCTTAACAGAGGTGTCGCAAGCGCGCACCTAGTAAGGGGCATTTACACTGCCCATGTTAGAAGAGCGCAACGATCTCCCAATTCAGATTAGAGGAAGAAACAGCCTCGGCAAGAAAACTTGTCTTTGTATAAATCTCGACGTGCCCAAGAATAAATTTAAATACAAGTAATTTTCAAACTTTGGAACCCCAATCCCTTGTCGAACCTTTTCCCTCTCGTCCATCCAAGTCAACACCACCCATAACGAAATCAATCATGTCGAAAGTAACAAAATACGCACTCATAACCGGCTGTAGCCTGGGTGGAATAGGCGATTCCCTAGCACAAGCATTCCACAAGCAAGGAGTCCACGTCTTTGCCACTGCCCGTTCCCTCGACAAGATCGCGCATCTGAAGAAGTTGGGAATGACAACTTTAGAGCTGGATGTTCTTTCATCCCCTTCAATTGATGCGGCTTTCTCTTCTATAGCATCTACGACGGGTGGAAAACTAGACTTTCTGGTGAATAATTCAGGGAGAGGTGAATGCAATCCAACCACTCATTTACTCATTCAATCTTGGCTTTTCCCTTTTCAGATACTTGCCAATTTAGAGAAGAATGAACAAGCCACTACAAAGAATAATAGAAGTGAGGGAAGGCTGACGAGGGGCTCCTCGGTGCAACTATACAGGCCATACAAGCCCGCTGCTAGACACCGATCTGCAAACTGCAAAAGAGACATTGGATCTGAACATTATTTCCGTGTTGCACGTCACACAAGCATTCTCTGCATGCCTCATCTCGGCCAAGGGCAAGATCATCAACATCGGTTCTATTGGTGCCAAAGTCGTGACACCCTACACTGGTGAGTTCTTCCCTGCCGCTTTGGTGTCTTTAGTAATTAGGACTGAGTGAAAAGGCATTTACGCTGCGAGTAAAGCGGCTTTGCATTCGCTGAGCGAGACTATGAGGGTTGAACTCAAGCCATTTGGAGTGCAGGTCATAACTGTAGGTTACTTTGTTAATGACAAAATCTCTTGGCTAAGGGATTCAATAGGTCGTTGCTGGTACGGTGGAGACTGAATTCTACAAAAATCAACCTTCTTTTGAACTCTCAAAATGTAAGCTATCTCATTCTATCCGAATGGGTTTTTAGTTCATGTCTCTAACATAAAAGACTAGCCTCATTATACAGCCCTATCCGCTCTCACATACTCACAACCCAATCCGGCGAACGACTAGGCGAGGGAGCGACGAGTGCTGACAGCTTTGCGGAAGATGTGGTCGCGAATGTAATAAAGGAACACCCTACTCTCTGGTTCTGGACCGGTGCTAAGACGCGAATCGTCTGGTTTATTACCACATTTTTACCACATACCTTCCTTGTGAGCTTCGAAAAATGTCGCGCTGGCTTCTGTTTAAGAGAGGAAGAAGCACTGTAATAGGCTAATTAATGTCTAGGATTCTATCGTTGCTAAACAAAGCGGATTGGATTTGTTGGGGAATAAAATACGCGAGGAGAACGAGGCGGGTGTTGATTGAGATGCCTCTTCGATTTCAAGTAGACATGTCTCGTACTGTAGGAGGATTAAAGACTCTGCCCTAGCCCAGATTCCCCTAAAAGATGGTCTATAATCGTGTACTGATCTGGGTAATTCTTGAGTCGTATCGTAAAACTTGAGTCCTTGAAATCAACCGCTTGATCTTGTTGAAATTGTGATTTCAAAAGTATTCACATATCTTAAACCTGCTGCGGATGAGCGGAGATTCATAGGATAGGATACTCTATGCGGAGGTTATTAGAAGCCGGTCTTGGACATAAGAAATCGGTTGCTTCACGTTATTAGGCATCAAATATCAAGATTTTGGCAGTGTCGCATGTTTAGCTCTCTAAGGAGCTGGACTCGGATCGACTGACCCGGATACATATCTCGTCGCTTCATCCTAGTAAAGCGAGTAGTTGGATACATACGCTACACTTATCTAGTAGCGGAGAAATCAGAGGAGAAAGGTGAAACTCTATTATATGATAATGATTTTGTAGTGTATCAGCGTCTTTCTGGGAGCTCGCTGCTGTTTGTAGGAAGACCCTTGCAATCGCCGCCTGATTATATCACCGCTCTAAACCAGGGGCCGAGTCAGTTCGGCTAGATCAACTTGACCCCGAGTCCGTTTAGGGTCGGGTTGATTTAGAAGCCAAGTCAAGTTGATTTAGAATCGGGGTCGAGTCGATTTTATATAAAAGCACGTGCTAAAGTATAGCGTCACGCGTCGCGTGTCGCGTGTCGCGTATTATAGTATTAAACCGCGACTAAATCCTCTCTTCTTGTCTAGATAAAAGCTAACGAATTGTAATCGATCTAGCTCTAAATCCTTATCGAAGAAGTACCGATTATAACCTAAATTTATCCCGACTCCTAGCTAAACTAATAGACTTCTTGTTATAACCCCGAATACTAGGTCGTAATCTACTATTAGTGCTAGTACGTCCTTACTTTAAACGCGATCCGGTTCCACCTCCGTGAAGCCTACGACAAAGTCACCAAAGCCCACGCGCGAACGTGTAGCCTCTACTTCGAATCCCTGCCGCTCTGCTCTATAGTATAGATCCGGCAGCTACTGCCCTCCCTGCTTACCCCGCCTATCCCGCACCTAGCGCTATTCCTCGATGGCCTGGCGTGTATCGCCTGCCCCTCTACATACCTATACATTACACGCTTTGTAACTATACTCAAGAGGCACCTGCGCGAAGGGCGTTAGTAGGCAAATCCGGCGGGGAAAGGGGGGGAATTAGTAGCGGTTCGCACTTCGCCAACCCACTTCTCATGGCTCTTACAGGCCAACGTCCCTTGTCAAACCTTCCTCCCTAGTAACCGGACACACTACTTTGAAGTCAGCCTTCTACTGCTGAAAATATATAGTTTATTATTTACTCAGTTATCTTAAAAGTTTGTTTACTACTATTTATTTATTACCTAATATGTTTAAAAAAAATCTTGTCGCTTATTTTATTAAAACTATTTCTATTATAATAGTCTTTGTATTCACCAGTAAGTTCTGATTTCCAGCTTAAAACCGCGGCATGAATAATTTATGCTGCTAATCGGTATACAGATCTTGCAGGTTCTCCCCCATATATGCTTTCCACTCTTAAATATAGGCATGTGCTCTTGCAAGGATAAATCACGCTAGAGGAAAGCAAGTTGAATCTATCGCGTGTAACACAGCACATGGCTTGTAAACCGAGTCAAACCAACACGTTGTTATTTGCACGTCCCGTTCGTGCCAGACCCTTGACAGAAATGTCCTCGTTGCCTCTTGCACAACCGGGGTGAATTGATCAACATATTCGTCGACATTCTGGAGAGCCTTGATCCGCTCCCCTGTTTCCTGAATCTCAACAGCCGCAACGACGAATGGCAGCGTCACACAGCGAATCCGGTTCTTTGAAATCCGATGTACAAGCTCAAGCTCCATCATGATTTCCTTTGACCAAATGTTGGCTTGGATATCCTGCTCCCCAAATACATATCGTAGCCGATGGCTCACCAGGAGACCAGCTAATCGATACACCCGTGCTTGCGCGAGAAGATTGACAACTTCCGCTGTTTCGAATCGATCGATGAAGCCACTTGGTTGTGAAGGCTGCCACGCCTGAATCGCAGTATGGATTTCAGCCAATTGCTTCTGGAGGTGTGCCAGATAGCTTGTATCCGTTGCACTTGCCTGCAAGTGGCCGATATCAGAGAGGTCATAATAAAACGGTAACAAGGGCAAACAGAGACCAAGGTGGCGGTCGACGCTTTCCGGGTCACCGAGCCGAATACGCAGCGTTGGCTTTCGGCGGTAAACTAGGCATTCCATAGTCTCCAGCAGTACAAGAACACTCTGCCAAGGCCTGATACCTGAATTTAATCCAAGCTCTCCCATGTTTAGGAATGGATTTGTTGTGCTGAGACAGTAATGGCAGATATCAGCCACGCCAACGCCCACCACGGAGTACACGAATAATGCCAGTGATGCCCCTAATGTGAGACATATGGCTGCATCCTGGGAGCTGGATACAGGAAGAGAGCGCAATGTATTCATGGCGGACGATGCATAGCGGAGACTGGCACTCTTTTCCGCTTCCGTTGCAGTACCAGGCTGAAGTAACTTCAGGGCTCCAGCATATGCAAGATATGCATGCTTAAGTATCGGTAATGCAGCAGGCAGCGCCGCAGCCAGTGACTGTTGTTCGGCAGCTTGGAAGCTGGGGCTTACGGGATAGTACTCCAAGTGTTCCGGTCGAGCGAGGAGTAACATCAGCAAGTCTTTCTCCTCCAAACTCAAGTCAGGAACATCAAACAGCCACGTTCTAATATCGACTGATTGGTTTGAACTGGTGCTGGTTTGACTTGATGGGGTTGTGCCCAGAGATGTGTTTTGCCCATGGCGTGGTCTTCGGCCTGCTCGTCGTACAGGGCGGATACTTGTGCAATTCAGTTCTAGTCTTTCGCATCTTGTACAAGCGATGACGGTCGATACGCGGGCACATCGTTCCTTCAACTCGTAGCATCGATCACACGCAGTCCCAGTCTTCCGGCTCTGGGCTCGAGGCGCGGCCATCATGCTCTTAAGGGCGGTGTAGGAGGATTCCACATATCTTTTTGTGTATGAATAAAGCAAGCTAGGCCGCAAAAATCAAATTCTGGCTTTGCTAGGAACCTTTTTGTTTGTATTTGAAAACCCCACTCTTGTTGACGGGTTTGAAGGTGGAAAACGCTGCAAAATGTCTCGAAAGACTGCCAGCCATTTACAGATTGCAGACGGCTATATAGTTGATAAGTAGTCTACACTCCGTTCTGTAAGTAGAGATTGTGTCTGCGTTAATATCGACTGAAGTGTTGACGTGTTAATAGAGAAATTTTCAGAATTGTATTGACACACCCTTGGTGTCATAGCCACACAAGCGAGCTGATAGACATGCGAAGTACGGAGTTCGGTACGAATTGTGGCCTGCTCCATTACTCATTTCTGAGTGCACTGCAATACAAATATAATCTAATAGAAAGTATAAACTTTCTTAGTCAAACAGAAATCCAAGTAAAAGTCGAAGCATCCACCCTCATTAAAATTGCCTTTGACTTGTAGAGAGCGTGGAAACATGAAATCTAAGTGAGATTTACATATACTCCCTAAATAATTTGATGATTTGCTTCATCATTGGTTCTCATCTGCTCCCCAATTTGCTAGTAAACCCTGCACGAAGAGCAAGGCTAAAAGTCAAAGCTAAACTTGCTGGCTACTTACCGAGCAAACTTTTCACCGCCATATCAGAGAAACAAGTGCCTTCATGATCAGGAATATGGCTGCCCCACCCTCAATAAGTTGCCAAAACACACGGAGAATTATTGTCACGTAGGAACGTAAAATGTGTGGTGTAAAAGGTCTGCTATTATAAAGGTAAGGCTCTAAAGGTATATATAGCTCTAGGTGCCAAGGTATTCTAGTCACGTGACTATCAGGTTAAGCCTAAATAGGCCTAGCGCCGCACCCTTGTGTGTAGGGACGAAGTACTGTATCATACTGCACCAGACCCACAGGAAAATGAAAACACACCAAGCTTTAAATCTAGCGCGTGTAAATATCCAGCCAGATCCGTAAAGCGAGAACAGAATAATGATAATTGCAATCAAGAAAAATACCACGCAAAATTCAATCGAAAGCGGTGTCGAGAATTTGATAGTCTTTAAGTCGGACCCCATAGTAGCCGACTACCCCTGGAAGTCGACCACCTCGCTTAGCTCACTGCTCCAACCTCTACTATCTACTTTATTCATAAATAAATCCATTATTTCTTAATAAAAAAGACTTAAACTTTAGAGACTCTTAGTTTATACTATAAAGTATATTAGTACTAAAAAAGATATTCAAATAGTTCTTAATACTATTATAAATAAACTTTTTATAAAAAAGACTATATTAGATTTTGAAGTTCTATATACTATACTTTATAACTATATAATCAACTATATTTTAAGACAAAAAGCTTATATATATAAGTAAAGACTTTTTTCGATTTAAAAAAAATATCTTATTAACTGGATTTTAGTATAAAAAGCCTTAGATCATATATTTACTTACAATTAGATAAGAAAATTTATTAAACAAATTCTATAGGCCTATAAAAATATTCTATTACTAAAAAAGTAATAAATAGCTGACTTTCTATAACAAAATCTAGTTCTTAGAATTAAAAGACAACTTTGTATTGATTCTATATAAATTAA
>Ga0182030_10001643_pt1 | contig 46503 bp, 31 predicted proteins | sample 812S3MmetaG_FD_121299 | JGI IMG/M metagenome (GOLD analysis project Ga0182030, IMG submission 121299) | Permafrost microbial communities from Stordalen Mire, Sweden - 812S3M metaG (Illumina Assembly) | ecosystem: Environmental > Terrestrial > Soil > Wetlands > Permafrost | place: Sweden...
CGTTGCGCCGGCCCGCGTCGCGCCGGCTAATTCTTCAATGCCTCGGGCAGCAATTCCAGGCGGATGTAATTGTCGCCGCTCAAATATTTGACGGCCGCCTCTTTCAGCCCGGCAGGCGTTATCCCGTCCACAACGGAGGAATAACCGTCCAGTTGATGCAGGTCTTCCCCGTTTTCCAGCTGTCCGCCCAAATAACCCATCCACCAGCTGTTGGTCTTCAGCTGTGTTTCTCTCGCCGCTTTATCTTCCGCCCTCCATTTGTCCACGTTCTCCTGCAGGGGGCCCTCCGTGCGAAGCTTGCCCACCTCATCCAGGGCAGAGGCCACCAGCTTGTCTGCATTCTCCGGAGCACAGCCGAAACTGATGATGAAAGCATACCTCGCCTCAGGCAACTTGCCCATGTTGACATGTACACTCGGGCTGTAGACCCCGCTTTCGTCTTCACGGAGCCGCTGGATCAAACGGATCTGCAGTGCTTCCTTCAGCGCATCCAGCCTGATACGGTTTTCCGCGCTGTAATCGAATGTACCCGAAAATACAAGGTAGACCGTAGCCTTGGGTTCCGTACCCTTATACACGAATTTGGTGAGCTGTCCCGCAGGGATATGAATGCCGAGATTTTTGGCCTGTTCACCTGCATGCGTCGCAGGCAGCGACCCCAGGTACTTTTCCAGCAATGGTTTGATCGTCGCCGCATCGAAGCTGCCCACGAAGGTGAAGGTAAAGCCCGACGCGTCGGCAAAGCGTTCCTTATAAATATGGAAGGCCTTGTCCAGATCGATCTGGTGCAGTTTTTCCAGCGTAGGGCCGGTCCTGCGTACATTGTAATTCCCCAGGATGGCGCTGACCGTATCGTTGAAGACGCTGCCCGGGTCATTGCCCCTGTTGGCCACGCCCGCTTCCGACCGGCCGATGATGCTCTTGAAAACGTCCTCATCCTTCCGGGGCTCCGTAAAGTAGGCATACGCCAATTGCAAAGCGCTTTCGAGGTCTTTGGGCGTAGTGCTTCCGCTGACTCCCTCGGTGCGCTCCCCTATGTAGGATTTTACGCTGATCTGTTTGCCGGCCAGGTATTTTTCCAACTCGGTTACATTATAATTCCCGGCGCCGCCTGCCGCTATGATCCCCGCCGCGCTGACCGCCGACTGATAATCCGCGTCAGGATATAACGAGTTTCCGCCCGGGGCAAAGGAACTGAACAGGATCTGGTCATTTTTGAAATCCGTTGGCTTGAGTACCACCTTGACTCCGTTGCTGAGCGTCAGCCGGGTTACATGCAAGGCTGTATCCTGCTCGTCGTCCGTGATCGTACCGGGCACGGGCTGACTGCTCAGGAAAGGCCTGGTGCTCACCTCGTCTTTATACGGCTGGAGGTCTTCAGCCGCCACCGCTTTCAGCCAGCCGGTTATCGTAGCCGAATCGGGCAGTTGTGCCTTATCCTTCTCCGGGGCCAGCAACAGGATGTCCCGGTCAGTCGCCGTCACATATTTTTCGGCCAGCGCATCCACGTCAGCCAGGGTAATGCCAGGGAGGTCTCCCTGGACCTCGGCATATTCCTTTTCAATTCCAGGCGCCGCACTGCCCTTCAGAAAATGCTGCTGGTATTCCTTCACGTAGGCTTCCGACTGGGTCTTGTCCTTTTCCTTCAGCGCGGCTTCCATGCCGCTCAGGTAGCTGACCTTGGCCCGGTCCAGCTCGGACTGGGTAAAGCCGAACCGTTTCACCCGCTCGGTTTCCCTCCACATGGCCTTGAAGCCCTTCTCCAATTCTCCCGGCCGGGCGCTCATGCTGGCATCATAGATGTCCAATCCACCCATGAAATCGCCGATGCCTGCACTTCCCTGTACAAAGGGAGGATCGGACTGACGGGCCAGTTCCCCGTAGCGCTGCCCGATCATTTCGTTAAACAGCTCCTGCATCACGCTCCGCCTGTAATCGGCAGCTGTCTTCAAAGGCAGTGCCTTGTGTTTGATCAGCACCTCGACCTCCGTAGAGGTCATTTCCTTATCCGTTACAGCCACAAAGTGATCCTTACCGGTCAGGGGTACCCTATACCCGGTCCGTACCCTTTCGCCCGCCGGGTTCTTCAGGTCCGAGAACTTTTCTTTGATGGTGCGTTCCATCTGGTCCACGTCGATATCCCCCACCACGATCACCGCCTGCAGATCCGGGCGGTACCAATCATGATAAAACCGGCGGATCGTCTCCGGCTTGAAATGGTTCAGGACCGTATCCAGGCCGATGGGAATACGCTCCGCATACCGGGAATTATTCAGGATGACCGGCCAGTAAACCCTGCGCATGCGCTCGCCTGCGCCTTTGCCCAGGCGTTTTTCTTCGAGTACTACACCCCGTTCCTTATCGATCTCTACCGGCTCGAGGGTCGCATCCTGCGCCCAGTCCCGCACGATCTGGATGCCGTTTTTCAACACGTCGGGCTTGTCTGAGGGAATGGGCAACTGGTAAACTGTCTCGTCAAAGCTCGTATAGGCGTTGATGTCCGCGCCGAAACGTACGCCCGACTTCTGCAGGTAATCAATTAGGTCATTTTTGGGGAAATGAGTGGTCCCGTTGAAGCTCATGTGCTCCATGAAATGGGCCAGCCCGCGCTGGTTTTCCGACTCCAGTACGGAGCCCACCTTATTCACCAGGTAGAGGACCACCCGGTTTTTGGGTTCAGTATTGCGCCGGATATAATAGGTCAATCCATTGGGCAGCTTACCTGTCCGGACCGCCGGATCGAGCGGCAAAAGCTGCCCTGTCCCGCTCTTCGCGTTCCCACCGTGCCCCGAACTTACTTCATGCCCCTGGGCCGCTCCGGTCAGCGATAGGCCGGCGCACAGGCTCAGAAGCAGGGCGGATAAAAATATTCTCTTGGCGGATACAAATATCATCTTAATGGTTGATAACATAATAGATGGTAAAAAAATGAACAATAGTGATGGAATGCTAGCGCTATCCCGAATCAGTAGCATAAAAGTGAAGGCGCTACATAACCGGATGTGCTTCCAAAGAAAGGATCAACAAAACGACGTTCCGTCTTTTGTCGCAAAACCGCTTAGAGGGATAATCAGGTTGCATGAGTGTATAGCGATTCGTTATGGGGATGCAAATTATGGTTTCCCTTCAATTCAGCCGAAACACGAATGATGAGCGGTAAGGCCGCGGCGGAACCGGTCACAACGGCATTCGAAAAGGAATCGACGTGACCGATGGCAAGTGATTCCGGCGTCAGATAGATCCTGGCGATATCCCGCGGCGCGGGCCTGCTCCTGGGAGCGACATCCAGCAATGTCGCCGGACTGCCATCCGCCACCTCCCCGGTCAGCACATATGTTCCGTTAGTGACGGTCGCGCTGTCGAGGACTTGTTTGTTGTCATTGATATAGATCAGGTATACGCGGGTCGCCTGCAAATTTTTCACCTGCCCGTTGATGTGAAAGGTATTTGCCCCCCGGGCGCTTTGCGCCGCCACCCCACCCTGCGCATTCCCGCCCTGCGTACCCTGCGCCCGCAATACCGCATGCGCCGAAACCATCAGGCCCAACGCTAAAAAAAAATTTTTCATGTTATTCTGTTTGTGTTTTTACCGATAGAATGTCCAAAATCCCCTCGTTCCCGATGATCAGCATCCCATGCCGGTCATTCGTGATTCCCTTTTCCAGGATATACGGGTACCGGGGCGTCATCCCCTGCATGATCGTGGGGAAATAGGCGAACTGGAGATTATCCGATCGTTGCCGCAGCGTCTCGCCCACCTCGATGATATGCGTCGAAATGACAAACCAGCACCGGCTGTAAGCGGCCAGGGCCTCCGTCACCGACAGCGTGGCGTCATACGCGTCTTTCACGTTCGTGCCTTTAAAGAGCTCATCGAAGATGACGACCAGGTTGCGGCCCGCGCTGACCGCTTCTGCCACCTTTTTCACCCGCAGCACCTCTGCATAGAAATGGCTGTAGCCCAGGCTGAGATCGTCCGGCACGTTGATCGACGAATAAAGCCCTTCCCTGACCGAGAACTCCATGTCCTTCGCCGCCACCGGGAAACCCATGTGCGCCAGGTAGACAGCAATGCCGAAGGATTTCATCAGCGTGGACTTGCCTGCCATGTTCGCGCCCGTCAGGAACATCACATTGCTGTCGGCACTGAAGGCCATACGGTTGCCTACTGCCCTGTCCAGCCCGGGATGCCGCAGGTCTGCGGCATGGAAGACGTTGTCTTCCGCCCTTCGGGCCCGGGCCCACGTGAAGCCTCGCTGCCTCCCCACGTCCCCCACCGCTATGCCGAGATCCAGTTCATACAGGATCGCACACAGCCGCTGCAGACGATGGTTCAGCATCTGACCGAAGACGTGATGATAGTACGCGAGAACCGTCGCCCCGATCTCCGTCGGTCGGCCTGTCGCCTTGCCAAGCTCGTCCGAAGCCTCATGCGGTCGGACCTTCTCGTCACCACCCCGCTCGCCCAATCGGGCATCGGACAATATCTCCCGGGCCTCCTGCACTTCCGCCGCCCAGGGCCCCGCATCCCCGCCAAACTGCGGGAAGAAGGCCCGGCAGTCCCGAATAAAATCCATCATGGCCCGCACTCCTTCCGCCACCGCCGCATATCGTTCGTCCTTCACCACCACGGCCAGCAATCTCAACCGAAAAAGAGACGTCATCGTGGCGACCCGTCCGCCCGCGCCTGCATGTAAATAATCCTCGACGCGGCTCATCTGTTGCCTGTTGAAGGGGAAGGTCAGCTGCCGTCGCTGCAAATCCTGCAACCGGTTGGCGCGCCGGTTGATTTCCTCCACATCACCCAGGGGCCGGCTGAACATCTCTTCCAGCAGCCTTTCAGCGCCCGCCGTCTTCGCCTGGTTGAAAAGACTGAATATGGAACCGGGCCGGTATTTTCCCGTGAGGTTCAGATCCGCCAGCGTCTGCTGATCGGCCTCGAATCCCCCGCCACCGCGGCCCGCATTCACGCGACTGTCGCCGCCCTCATCGCGGGCCGAACCCGCGCGATCCACACTCGCGCCCACACTCGCCCCCCGCCTCAGCATCTCCGGTATCCCTTCATTATTAATGATGATCATCCCATGCCGGTCGGCCGTGATCCCCTCCTCCAGCTGGTACGTATACACCGGCTGGTTCCCCTGCATCCGCGTCGGCAGGTACAGGGGGCGGATGCCCGCATCAGTCGCGGTCAGCACCTCCCCCGCCTCGATGATATGCGTCGAGATCACAAAAAAGGAATCACGCCGCTGCGCAAACGCCGACGTCAGCGCCACCGTCGCCTCGTATGCGTCTTTCACATTCGTGCCCCGGAAGAGCTCGTCGAAGATCACAAACAGCCTCCGGCCCTGGCCCAGCGCCGCCGCCACCTTCTTCACCCGCAGCACCTCCGCATAAAAATGACTGGCGCCCATGCCGAGATTATCAGGCAGGTTGATCGTCGTATAGATGCCATCCAGCACGGAGAATTCCATCCGCCGTGCCGGGACCGGGAATCCCGCATGCGCAAGGAATAAGGAGATGCCCAGGCTTTTCATAAAGGTGCTCTTGCCCGCCATATTCGCGCCCGTCAGGAAAATGACAGGCTGATCCGCCGTGATCTCCACCGTATTTGGCACCGCATTTTTGACCTGCGGATGATAGACGCCTTCCAGTAGGACCCGCTGCCGATTCCCGAGGCCCGCGATCTCAGCCGGCAGCACGACGGGAAAAACGAATCCCCGTTCCGCCGCCACCCGGCCGACAGCCAGGTATGCATCCAGCCGGTACACATATTGCAGCAGCCGGCGGGCAAGTCCGGGGTGCCGGAAGCGCAGGACGGTATCATATGCCGCCACCCTGCTATATGGCAATTTGCTCCTGGCATCCTCCTTCAGCAACGCCTGCAGTTCCCCCTCCGCCAGCAGCGATTCGATCCCTGCCTTCTCTTCCCGGTACGCCTCGGGTGTCACGCCCTCCACTAGACGCTGCAGCCCCTGCAGGATCTCCATCACCGCCGTGACGCCCTTATAAATATTCTTATAGTCGTTGTCTTCCGCTATCAGGCTGGCCATCTTGCTGCCCAGGGTCTGGGCATCGCCGGAGAGCCGTGTTCGCTCGTCCGTTACCGATAGGTAGGCCTCCGCCACGTCAAAAAGCTCGCTGCGAAACGGAAAAGCGGTCTCCCGCGCTGCGGTCTCCCGCGCTGAAGCCCCCTGCGCCCGGAAAGACTGAAAGATAGCACTTCGCTGGCGGATGGCAGCCCCGTCGGACAGTGGATGGCGCAGCATCTCCTCCAGCACGGCCGAACCCTGCCGGGTCATCGTCCGGTTAAAGATCGCATACACCGAGTCCGCCCCGCGCCGCCCGAAGATCCCCAGGTCATCGAGTGTCTGTTGATCCGTCAAAAATGTCATAAAGCCTATTGTGTTGACTGTTCGTCCTAATTATTTTCGCTTCCGCCTGATTAAAAGAATTGAGCCCGCTATCAGCAACAGCCCCGGCAGGATACCGAGTAACAGCCATTTAAGAACAACCATCCCACCGCTGCTGATCGTGACCCTCTTATCCCTGCTGGGTGGTCTCGACGTATCGATCGGGAACTCTCCGTTGCTGAACCAGCTGAAGAGCGCCGTGCTGAAGTCGAAATTGGCTGTCCTGGGAGTATACCGGCCAAGTTCCGCATTGCTGAGAAAATCCGCATCACCGGTGACGACGATCCGCTGCTGTCTGCCATTGATAGTGCGAGTCAGTCCGATGGCTGCCGTTAAAGGCCCTGCCTGATCGCCATCGGCAGCGGAATAGGACAGCACCGGAAAGTTGGGCTTTTCATCGTGGCGCCGGATGGGCGCGACCGCGGGGGTCGCGACGGCTGTCATGATCATCGTAGCGGACGACTGGCTTACGTTGTCATCTTCGGTCGACTCTATCTCTTCTTCGGTAGGCTTGACTTTTTTGTTCCAGCAGTCTTTGCCGTCCGTCGTCAGCAACGGGGTGACCGTGAAGGGACCGTTGTTGCTGTAGGTCAGGGCAGCCGCCCCGAGCATCGTGACAGGCAGGCTGTCATCCTCATCCTGCTGCAATTTTTTCGTAAGGCCGTCGGCGAAAGCTGTCGGAAACAGCTGGATCAGCGCCGGCGAGAAATCTTTGCTTTGCTGGATCATCATGCCATCCATGAATTGTACGCCAAGGGGTTGCAGCAGGGGGTTCAGCAGCGATTGCTTGCCCGGCTCTCCTGCCAGTAACAGGTTGCCGCCTGCTGCCAGGTATCGCCGGATCCTGGCGATGACCAGCGTATCGAAAGCCATCTTGGGGTCGGCAATGACGAGCGCGGCGATACCCGAAGGGACATCGGAGTCTTTCAGGGACACCGCCTCCACGTCGAAGCCCTGGTTGACCAGCGAATTCCGGAAGGTGATCTGGTTGGTGACCATCTTGTACTGCCGGTCTCCTAACCGGTCGATGCTGCGTTCGGCCTCGCCCTGTAAAAAGGCGATCTTCGGCATGCGTGCCTGCAGCAGGCGTTTCAGCGCGGCGTCGGTCTCCGTCTCCGTCGGAAAGACGATCTGGTCATCGAACAGCCGGAGAAAGGTGGCCCGGCCCTTGTACTTCAGTTGCATCACATACCGGTTTTGTTCCGGACGCAGGTCGATGAGCCGGTGCATCTCTTCCGGTGTTTTGAAATTTGTCAGGTCCAGCTTCATCGACCGGGCATACTGTTCGGCCAGCGTTTTGGCATTTTTACCGGGATTGTACTTGAATAAATTTTTATCGGTGCTGTCGTAAAAATAGACATACTTGAAACGAATATTCGATTTGAACCGGAGATAGGGGTCCCAGCGCACCATGTCCTGGTTACGGGACTCTGGCCTGCCATAATAGAACCGGCCATCCAGCAGATTGATATAGGAGGTCACTTCAAGAGGCTCATCTCCCATTTCGCGGATGATCGACTGGGAGTTGGCCGTCAGGGTCATCGACCGCGTAGCCGTCAAATCCAGGTAGCCGATCAGTCCCGGCCGCGAAGTAATATAGCCTATCGCCAGCGCCCCAACGACAATCAGCACATAGCGGCTGGCCTTGATCCAGGCCGGCTTCGATTCGCGGTCCCCTTGCAATTTATAGATGCTGAAACTTAAAAAGACAAAAATGATCACCCCGAAATATAGCAGGTCCTTGGTCGTGATCAGGCCCTCCAACATATGGTCCGCACGGCCGGAGATGGAGAGGAAATAAGTCAGGTCCCGGACAAAATCAATGCCCTGCCATACCGTGCCGATATAACTAAGGGCAGCCAGCAACACCAGGGTGCTGAGTGCAGCCACCACCTGGTAGGAGGTCAGGCAGGACATGAACAACCCGATAGCGGCGTAGGCACACAAAAGGATATAGATACCGATCAGCCCGCTGATCAGCAACCCTGCATCGGCCGCGTGGATATTCAGCAGCCCGCAAATGACGATGATAGCGAGGATGCCCACCAGCGCCAGGTTGTAGATCATCATGGCGAGGAATTTGCCGAAAATGATCTCCCGCACCTTGATCGGTGATGAATACAGCAGCTTGATCGTCCCGCTGTTGATCTCGCGGCTCATCAGTCCCATGGTCAGCAACGGCAGGTAGAGATATAAATTCCGGACCAGCGAGAGCCAGATACCGTAGGGGGGCGCAAAGATATTTGAGGTCAGGAACCTCAGGTATTGCAAGCTTCTTCCACCCATTTCCTGTGAGATAAGGTAGTTTTCTATTTCACCGGTGTAAGTGAGTCCGGCCTGAAAAAGGAAGGCTACCAGCAGGAACCAGGCTATCGGTGAATAGAACAGCAGGGCCAGCTCGGTCTTCGCGATCTTGAAAATCGTTTTCATTAATTTTGATGATGATTTGATAATTGAGCGAATATCTCGTCCAGCGAGCTTTTATCCAGGCTGATCTCCCGCAGCCGCCAGCCGTTCGCTACGCTGGTGGCGATGATCCTTTCCGTGATCTCCTGGTCGGCGCTGAAATACAGCCTGATCTGCCGCTCCGTCAGGAAATCCACCTTCGTCGCACCCGGTATCCGCAACAGTTCCTCCGCCGCAGGAGGGTTCTCCATCTGCATCAGCACGCTGTGCGGCTCGACATAGTTGTTGAAGGCATCCATCGTGTCGGAAAAGACGATCCTCCCGCTGTCGATCATCTTGATCTCCTTGCACAGCACCTGGATCTCAGAGAGGATATGAGAAGAGAAGATCACCGCCCGATCGACGGCGATCTCCTTAATCAAAGCCCTCACCTCGATGATCTGGTTAGGGTCGAGGCCGTTGGTAGGTTCGTCCAGTACGACCAGCTGCGGCCGGTGGATGATCGCCTGCGCAATCCCTACCCGTTGCCGGTAGCCGCCCGACAGGTTACGGATCAGCCGCTGGCTGAAATGACCGATCCCGCACCGCTGCTTGGCAGCTTCCATCGCCGGCCGGACGTCCGCCTTCTGCATCTTTCGCAGGTTAGCGCAATACTCTAAATATTCGTCTACGGTAAGGTCCATATACAGGGGCGGCGTTTGCGGTAGGAAACCGATCAGCCGCTTCGCCGCCTCGGGCTCTTTCCGCATGTCGATGCCGCCCACATACACATTGCCCTCCGTCTGGTTCAGCGATCCGCAGAGGATGTTCATCGTCGTGGACTTACCCGCTCCGTTGGATCCTAAGAGGCCGACGATGCCGCTCTGGGTGATCTCGATGTTGATGTCCCGGATAGCCCAGCTGCTGCTGTACTTGTGGGACAGGTGCTCGATTTTGACAATGGAATGTGACATAATGAAACAGGAAGGGTATGGCCGGTCATGGAGACCGGCCGGTGAATAAAGGAATGGTCGCAATTTTTCAGGACGCGGTTCGAGCTCAATTGTATCCCGGATTCTGGGTCAGCAGGGTATTCACCTCCATCTCAGAGAAAGGCACAGGGTACAAAGCCATATAAGACTGAAACCCGCCTTTCTCAGTGTTCAGCACCGTACCCGCCGTTCCCGTTCTGTTCAGGTCGAACCAGCGGTTTCCCCACTCTGTGAACAGCTCGACCTGGCGCTCATGCATGATCGCTGCCAGCACGCCCGCCTGGCCGGTAGCCGTAGTGGCACTCAATCCCGCCCTGGCACGCACGATGTTCAGATCCGATATCGCAGTGCCCAGGTTGCCCAGTTCCGCCGCCGCTTCGGCATGGATCAGGTACTCTTCACCCAGCCGGAAGATCATGAAGTCCTCATTCGTCGGCGATGAATATGGGCTCACGTTTTTGTATTTGTAGGGATAGTACAAAGTGTCATTCGCCGACCCTACACTGACAATGGCCATCCCTGTCCAGTCCAGCAGCCGCTGGTCTCCGGCTTCGAAGGCATTCAGCAGGTAGGTCGTCAAAGGATAGTTGGGCGCCGTCCCGCTGGTCTGAGGGACAAAGTTTAATGCATCGGTCGTGATGTCGTTGGTGCCGGTGGCAGGCAACTGCCAGATCGCCTCCTGGCTGCCGTCCAAAAAGACATTGTTCAGGTTCGGCTCCAGGCTGTAGAGGCCGGAATTGATGATCGTGTCGGCCGCACTATAGGCCGCCTGCCAGTTCTTTTGATACAGGTAGATCTTGGCCAAAAGCGCCTTCACTGTATACAGGTTTGGCCGGAGATGCCCCGGAGAAGGATAGGTCACCGGCAGCACCTGCTGGGCGGCCTGGAGATCCGTCATGATCTGGGCATTTACCGAATCCAGTGAGGTGCGGCCTATCTTCGAGCTGACGTTATAATCGGTGGTCAGCACCAGGGGAACGGCGGCGAATAAATTCACCAGGTCGAAATAATACAGCGCCCGAACGAGCTCCAACTCACCCGTCAGCTGTGTCTTCAGGGAAGCTGACAGGCCCGGACTCGTCGCGACGCCGATCATCACCGCATTCACGGAATAAATGCCGGTATAGGGATCGTCCCACAGCGAGGTCACGGTAGTGTTCAAAGGCGTGACGCCATATTGCAAAAATTGCAGGTAAGGGGCCTGTTCATTACTACCGATGCTGAGCTCGTCGGCAGAAAGCCCCGTACAAAGCGAAAGCAACCCATCATTGAAGGTAAAGCCCTTACCCTCACTGGAGGGATAGCTGTACACATCCGCCATCGCCGTCATCGTCGAGGCGCTGTCTGCAAACTGCTCCGATGTCGAAATTTCCGTGGGGGGATTAGCCGGGATCTGGATCAGTTTTTTGCAGGCCGTTAGCATCATCGTCATGGCTGTCGCCAGCGTCAGCCCCATCACCCTGGCATAATTACCCAAAGTCATATGTTTCATGCTGTAATGAATTAGAAGTTAAAGTTTAGTCCGCATACGATCGTCCGTTGCACGGGCACGGCAGTATAGTCGGCGAATGTTTCAGGATCGGCCACCTTGTAATTCGTCAACACCAGCAGGTTCTGCGCGTTGATATAGATCCTGGCTCCCTGGATATGCGCCTTCTTCAGATACGCGTCCGGAAACGAATAGGACACGGCCACCGTCTTCAGCCGTGCATAGGTGTCGTTGCTGTAAGCGCCGGAAGACTGGCCGAAATTTTCTTCGGCCTGAGCCGTAGTGGTTCCATAGTTAGTGGTCAGCTTCTGGAACGTCGCATGGTCGCCGGGGTTCTTCCAGTAATCCAACACCTGGACAGGTTGATTAGCGATCGCAATACCCGGAATGTACCTGCTATAAACCTCCGACATGTAATTAGGCGCCTCCTGGCTGGAGAACTGGAAAAAGAAATACAGGCTGACATGCTTGTAGGTAAAAGTGTTCCCGAATCCGCCCATATATTTCACTTCCCGGTCGCCGATCGGCACCTGGTCGCCACCCAGCGATGCCAGTGCATAGTTGGGATTACTGGTCGGCTGACCCTTGCTGGTCAGGTACTCGAACAGCCCGGTTTGGGGATTGATCCCGTTGAAACGATAGCCGATGACTTCGGAGACCGGTTTGCCCAATACATATTGATAGGCATAGGAAGAGCCCGCCAGGCCGGGAAAGGACAGCAGCTTATTCCGGTTGAAGGTGATATTGAAAGTGGTCGACCAGCTGAAATTCTTCGTCCTGATCTGGTTGGAGGTGGCCGCGAACTCCCAGCCGGCATTCTGTGTGTTGGCGGGCAGATTCTCCAGCACCTGGGAAAAGCCTGTCTGCCCGGGCAGTGAGTAGCCTCCCAGCTGGTTGCCTTCCCGGTCGCGGTACCAGGTAGCATTCACCAGCACCCGGTCGTGAAACATGCCCAGGTCCAGGGCCGTATTCAGCGACTTCTTCAGCGCCCAGCTGTAATTGGGGTTGTACAGGTTTTGCGGAGCATCCGGCTGAGATCCCTGAAAGGGAGGCACAGAGGAATTGGACGCCCAGAAAGCCTGGTAATTATAAGCCGCAATCCCGTCGCTGCCGCTCGTCCCGTAACTTCCCGACAGCTTGCCATAACTCATGAAGGGGATGGACTTTTTGAAAAAATGCTCCTCGGTGAAGATCCAGCCCGCACCCACCGATCCGAAGCTGCCGAACTGTCTGCCGGGGCCAAAATTGCTGGAACCGTCCCGGTTGCCGTTCAGCGAGACGATGTACTTCCTGTCATATACATATTTTAAGCGGGCGAAACCGGCGTCGTATTTATAGAGGGTGCTCTGGTCATAGGCGGATACATTCGGAGCGCCATTGATCGATCCCAGGAAATTGTCATTGGCATAGCCGTAGCCTTCCAACGTGGTGCTGAAATTGGTGTTCTTCTTATACGTAGCGCCTACCAGCGAGGTCAGTACACCTTTCCCGATCGTGGTCGTATAATCGATCTGCGGCTCGACATTGATCGTTTCATAATTATTGGTGTTGAAATTGGCCGAAATATTAGGGTATAAGGGATCCTCCGAGCTCGACGGCATGATGCCATGCTCGGACGATGTATTACGGTTATAACCCAGGTTGGCGCCGATACTCAGACCTGTCAGGATCTTGTACGCGATGTGCATCGAGGTGTTCAGGTTATAATTCTGTAACAAAACCGTCTGTTTCAGGAAGTTGTAGAACTGGTAGTTGTCGAGGGATACTCCATTATAGCTCCAGAGCAGGTTTCCCTGCGGATCCAGCAGGTTGGGCGTATTGGGTGGCAAAACGATCCTGCCACCGCCGCCCCCGGGTGAATTATTCTGGTCATAGCCATAGTCGGTGCCAAAATCGATCGTCAGCCGGTTGTCCTGCGACACATGGTGAAAGGCCGAGTGCAGGGTCAGACGCTGGTCGGCAAAATTGCCCGGGAAATTGAAGTCGGACCGGGTGAAACCGCCCGAGATCAGAAAGGTATTGTTGTACGTGCCCCCCGAAAGAGTGCCGTGGATATCGGTATTGTTGGACGTCTTTCCGTAGATGACCTTCTCCCAGTTGGTGTACTTATTCGGATCGAAGAGCAGCAGGTCGGGCGCATAAGCATTGTAATTATTAGGGTCATTGCTGGGCGTAATGCTGTCCGCAGCAAAAGCGGCGGTACGCAACTGCAGGTATTGCGGGGTATTCAGCAATTTGACTTCGCGGCCGGCGGTGTTGTATCCGGTCGTCGCCATCAGGTTAAAGACAGTCTTGCCGGGTTTGCCTTTTTTTGTCGTGATGAGGATCACACCATTGGATCCCTGGGTGCCATAAATGGAAGTGGCATCCGCATCTTTCAGCACGCTGATGCTTTCGATATCGTTAGGGTTGATATTATCGAACGGGCTGATGCCTCCCCCCTGGCTGATACCGCCGGCGAAACCCGACGCACTCGCAAGGTTATTCAGTTGGTTGAGGTTGTTGTTTTGCGGAGCAAAGGGCACCCCATCGATGATGAACAGGGGCTGATCATAGGGTTTTTGCCCGACTAAATTACCCGGCGAAACGGCGTTGGACGTCACGGTGTTCTGTCCCCTGACCTGTATTAATACCTGTGAGCCCGGCACACCAGTGGTCTGATTGATAGCCAGACCAGGCACCTGCCCCTCCAGGGCCAGCAGGACATTGGTCACCGGCTGTGCTTCGATGGTCGCCGCATCGACGGTCGAGATCGATCCCACGTTATAACGCCGGGAGGTCGTGCCATAGGCCTGGACGATGGTTGCGTCCAGCGCATTCTGGCTCCTTTGCAGGTAGACGGTGAAGGGTGATCGGGTACTAGTGGTGATGAGCACTTCCTTGTTGGCGTAACCGGTATAGGAGATGACAATCACGGAGCCGGCTTTGGCGCGGATCAGGCCGAACTGGCCTTTCATATCCGTCTTCGAACCGTCCGTAGTGCCTTTAATCGTGACCGAAGCGCCCTGCATCGGGGCGCCCGTGCTATCCCGGACATAGCCCCGGATGGTATCCAGGGGCGCGGCTTCAGGCGCAGGTCCCTCGCCGGCATCGCCTCTGCGGTCTACCGACTTGCGCATGATAAAGACCGTATTGCCCTGCAGCTCGAAGTCCAGGGGCAGCCCCAGCAGGACGATCCGCAGCGCCGCCTCGACCGGCACATCCTTCAGCGAGACCGAGATCGGTTCGATGCCTTTCAGATCCTTTTTGTCGTAGAAAAACACGTATCCCGTCTGTTCGCGAATGACAGACAGGACCGTCGGCAAGTCCACATCCTTACCGGAGTAGGTCACCTTTTGGGCAGTAGACCTCGCCGCCACATGCAGAGAGGCGACAAGGATTAAAACAGCCGACAACTTCATTACTAAAAAAGTTTTGGTTAGCAGGGACATACGCTCCTTATCGACATAAGGCCGCTGTTTGCAAAACGCCTGGATTTGCATACCTTCACATTGTTTGGGTTAATGAATAAGCAGTGGTTACACTTCTGTCAATCTGACCTGAACGTCAACCGGGTAAAGGCTCCAATCTTGCACCCGGTTTTTCATTACAGGCCAGCTTTGAAATACAGTCAATTTTCTCTTTCATAAGACGCCCTCACGCTTGACGCGGGAGACATCCTCATGTAGCGGACCTTTCGGGTCGCGCCGGCAGTTTTCTCTGTGATAAGTTGTCTACATAATTAAGGGATTTAACAGATTATAAAATAAAGGGGTTTAGGGGGTTATAATCAATTTGTTGCCTTCTTCAATCTGATAATGCACCCGCTCCTTCGCCAGGCCTTTCAGCACCTGGTCAAGCGTCAGTGACCTGCCGATCATCCCGGTGAACTGCCTGGGCGGGATAGTACCTTCATAGGTCACGTCGACATTGTACCAGCGCGACAGCTGACGCATCACGGTTTGCAGCCCCGCATCGGTAAAGTCGAACAGCCCGTTCTTCCACGCAACGGCCCCTTCGGGATCGCCCTTCGTCACCTCAATGACACCGCCTGTGCGGGTGGCAGTCGAGCCGGTGCCAGTTGCGCCCCGGCCAGTCGCGCCGGTGACGGTCGCTTTTTCACCCGGCCGCAGGAGATGTCCTCCTACCTTCACCGCGCCTTCCAGTAGAGTCGTCACTTGCGCCGGCTCATCGGTATAAGCGTTCACATTGAACTGCGTCCCGATATCTTCGATCGTCTGGCCGCCTACTTCCACTTTAAAAGGTTTCCTGCTATCGTGTACTACTTCGAAGTAAGCCTCGCCCGTCATTTCGACCGTGCGGCTGCTGCCAGTGAAGGCGGTAGGATAAGTGAGACTGCTGGCCGCATTGAGCCAGACCTTCGTGCCGTCGGGCAGGGTCAGCTGATACTGCCCCCCACGTGGTGTCGTCAGCGTATTATATAATGGTGCGGCCGCGCCGCCCGAGTTGCCGCCTTTGGTCCCTCCTCCCCCGTTGCCCCCTCGCCCCCCGGCTTCATCCGCTTCGCCACCCGCCTCATACGCCAGTTTCCCATCCCCCAGTTTCTGCACATGCGTATTGCCCTGTTCGGCCAAAACCCCCGTAGCCGCACTGTCCAGCAAAATCTTTTGCCCGCCCGCCAACGTCAGCACTGCCCTGTTGCCCCCCGGCGCCACGACAACAACCGGCGCCGGGGCCGCCTGGTCCGAACGGTAGGATCGCCACAGCCGGAACAGTCCCACCAATAGCAATAAGACTGCCGCCGCCGTCATCGCACGACGCACCCAACGACGGACAGGCGAAGGACGGCCTCCCGCTACGGAAGCGTCGCCCGATGCCATGTAGTGCTCGCTCGCCGCCGCGTAAGGCCCGCTCGCTCCCACGGAATGCGATTCGCTCCCCTCCACCGAATAGGGCTCCATCGTTCTGACCGGATGCAAAATGGATTGAAGGATAGGTTCCCAGCGGGCAGGATCTTCCTCGCCGGCCGGTGTGTCCGCCAACAACTGTTGCAGGTATTGGCGGCTTTCTTCGTCATGGCTGCCGGAGGAAAGGAGATCCATCAGCTCGTCCAGTTCGGCGCGGGTGGCCTGACGGGCACTGAATTGCTGCCAGAGATAGATGATTCGTGAGTTGATGGTATTCATGCTTCAGGGTATAAGACTGCGCCCCGAAGAAAAACTACTACCCGTCGCCGAAAAAAAGTTTTTTTGCCCCGGGGGAGCCCCGGTGCGCGCCTCACCGATCCACCAAACTCAGCAGAAACACCAGCATCACCCCGTGCTCCCGCAGGTAGATCCTGATTTCCTGTAGCGCTTCCGCCACATGGTTGCGCACCGTATGTTTGGAAATCTGCAGCCGGTCGGCGATCTCTGTATGCGAAAGCCCTTCTTCCCGCACAAGTTGGTAGACTTTTCTTCGCTGGGCAGGCAGACGCCGGACGGCCTCTTTGAGTAAGGCCTCCACTTCGCGGAAATCCTGGTCAGTGTCCGGGTGACTCGCATCGGGCGCCAGCCATCGCGCCGCATAATATTGCAGCTTCACATCGCGGGCATTCCGCTTGATATAATCGAGCGTACGGTTGGACGCCATCTGATAGAGATAGGCAGAAGGATGGTCAATCGTGCCTAATTGCAGCCGGCTCTGCCAAAGTCGTAAGAAGACATCCTGTACGATCTCCTCTGACCAGCTGTCCGATTGCAATAACTGAGTGACGAAGGGCGCCAGGCGGGCGGTATATCGAAAGAAGATAATGCTGAACGCAGTCTCATCGCCAGTTGCGATACGTTCAAATAGGGCCTTATCCGTATTTATTCCTGTTTCCTCCAAGTGTTTCCTCCAAGCAGTTCTGATAAAAAATGCAGGATAAGTGGTAAAGATGCAGGATAAATATACGAAGAAATTATAACCCACTATCTTCGCCGGGACGAAACCTTCCATCCATGACCCTTTACAATATATTTGCGGGCCTCACTGTACTGGCCGCCCTCTTCGGCTATGTCAACTACCGCTTTATTAAATTGCCGGGCACCATCGGCATTATGATCATTTCCCTGCTATTCTCCCTGCTGGTCATCCTGCTCGGCGACCTGCAGCCGGTCCTTTTCTCCGAGATCACTCACCTGATCAAAAGCATCGACTTCTCCACGATCCTGATGAAGATCATGCTGAGCTTCCTGCTGTTCGCCGGGGCCATTCACCTCGACGGCAAGAGCATGAAATCGCAACGGACGCCCATCCTGATCTTTTCCACCATCAGCACGGTGATCTCTACCTTCCTCGTCGGGGTCATGTTATTCGGGCTCTGCAGCCTCCTGCATGTTCCAGTTCCCTTCCTCTACTGCCTCTTATTCGGAGCACTCATCTCCCCCACCGATCCCATCGCCGTCCTGGCCATCTTACGGCAAGCGCATATCCCCGCTTCGCTCGAGACGAAGATCAGCGGCGAATCCCTCTTCAACGACGGCGTCGCAGTCGTCATCTTCCTAACCATCTACGAGGTCGTCGCCCGCGGTACTGCCAACCTTCACCCCGGAGATATTCTCTGGCTGTTCCTCCGGGAGACCGGCGGCGGTCTTTTGCTCGGCACGCTGCTGGGCTATACGGGGTTTTTACTGCTGCGGTCCATCGACCACTACCAGGTAGAGGTCATGATCACCCTGGCCATCGTCACCGGCGGTTACCTGCTGGCCGACCGGCTTAATATCAGCGGCCCCCTGGCGATGGTCGTCGCCGGCCTCATCACCGGCAGCAAGAGCCGGGTGGAAGTCATGAGCCTCACTACCCGGGATTATATCGATAAATTCTGGGAGATGATCGACGAATTCCTCAACGCCATCCTCTTCCTGCTCATCGGCCTCGAGATGCTGATCCTCCCTTTTAATAAATTATACCTGTTGCTCGGTTTGCTCAGTATTCCTATCGCCCTGGCCGCCCGGTACCTGTCTGTGTGGCTGCCCATCAGCCTGCTGAAATCCCGGACCGCATTCGAGCGCAACGCCATTTCCATCCTCACCTGGGGCGGCCTGCGGGGCGGCATCTCCGTCGCGCTCGCCTTGTCCATTCCATCCGGCATGCACGGCCAGCTATTCATCTCCATCACCTACATCATCGTGTTGTTCTCCATCATCGTCCAGGGACTGACCATCGGAAAAGTGGCTCGCCGTCTGGCGTGAGTGTTTTCCGTATCTTTCCGGTATGATCCAGAACGCCACAGGCAGCCTCCTCCTTTTTTTGACCGCCGTATTCCTGGCGGTCCCCTTAGGAAAATACCTGAGCAAGGTCTACAAGGAAGAAAAGACCTTCCTGGATTTCTGGCGACCCGTGGAAAACTTCATCTTCAGGATCTGCAAAATAAAGACCACGGCCAGGATGAACGCCCGGCAATACCTCACGGCCATTTTCGTCATCAGTGGCATATGGCTCGTCTGGGCAATCGTCATTCTCCTCTTGCAGGGTAAACTGTTCGGGAATCCGGCAGGCAATCCGTCCATGGAGTGGTCACTGGCGCTCAATTCGGCCATCAGCTTTCTGACCAGTACCAACATTCAGCATTATGCGGGCGAGACCGGGGCTACCTATCTGTCACAGCTGGCCGTATTCATGTTCCTTCAGTTCGTCAGCGCCGCCACTAGCCTCGCCGCAGGCATCGCCGTCATCAGAGGGCTCGCCAACAAAACCGCCTCGGACCTCGGCAATTTCTATAAAGACTTCGTCCTTTCCCTGACCAGGGTGCTGCTGCCCCTGTCCTTCGTCGCCGCGCTGCTGTTCATGCTGAATGGAATGCCGATGACTTTTGAAGGACCCCATACGCTCACGGGGTTGCAGGGCGATACCGTCCATATCGCCAAAGGGCCGGTCGCGGCGATGATCCCAATCAAAGAATTGGGCTCGAACGGCGGCGGTTTTTTCGGCGCCAACGACGCCCACCCTTTTGAAAACCCTAACTTTTTCACTTTTATCATTCACCTCGTCATCGTATTGTTGTTGCCGATCGCATTCATCTTTTGTGCCGGGCATTATCTCAACGACCGCCGTTTTGGCAAAATGGTCTTCGCCGTCATGACAGCGGGGTTCCTGCTGGTGACCGTCCCCATTATCCTGCAGGAAGTCAGGGGCAATTCCGCAGTGACAGCCATGGGGATCGACAACCGGGCCGGCAATATGGAAGGCAAGGAAACCCGGTACGGCAGCTTCTATTCTGCCTTTTACAGCGGCGCTAACATGGTCATTTCGGCCGGCACCACCACTGGCGTGCATGACAGCTATATGCCGCTCAGCGACATCTACATGTTAGTCGGCATGCAGATCGGCGCATTCTATGGCGGCGTGGGCAGCGGGTGGATGAATATGTTCATCTACCTGATCGTAGCCGTTTTTATCGGCACGCTGATGATCGGCAGAACGCCTGAATTATTCGGCAAGAAGATCGGCATCCGCGAAATGCAGATCGCCGCTGCGGTCAGCGTGGCCACGGTACTGGTTCCGATGCTGCTGGCGGCCGTCGCCTGCTATGTATATACGCGTTACCCCGGCGGCAATGACGCCCTGGGCTGGCTCTCGAATAAAGGACCACATGGCTTCACCACTATGTTGTACGAATACGTTTCGTCAGTCGCCGGCAACGGCTCGGAATTCAGCGGGTTGGGAAATAATACGGTCTTCTGGAATACGACGACAGCCGTGGCGATGTTATGCGGCAGGTTCATCCCCATCACCGGCGCCCTGGTCCTGGCGGGACTTCTGCAGCAAAAGAAATATATTCCCGTCTCCCAGGGCAGCCTGTCCGTCAATAATGCCACCTTCGCGGTGTTCCTGTTCGCTGTGATCATCGTGCTGAATGCGCTGTCCTTTCTACCCGCACTGATGCTGGGCCCTATCACTGAGCATCTCCGTCAATGATTCGCAATTTCCTTTCTTTTAGATATATTTATGCTCATGACCACTATTCCCAAAAAACCAGCGACTTCTTTATTTGGTGTCGTTTGGGTTTACCTGCTGTTAGCGCTCATTGTCTTTTATGGCGCGTCATTTCTGCTGATGGTCAGTGGATTGCCAAAAATGAATGCGTGGCTATTCTTTCAATCGAGAATATTGATCTGGATCAGCCTGATCCTTCTATATCTTTACGCGACACGCGTTGAAAAACAATACGCCACTGCTGATTTTCACCGCGCTGACAGCCGGCGTAACGGAAGAATTGATCAGTCACCCAGGGATATTTGTTGCTCGCAGCCTACTCCGTTCGCAGGCTTTTGATGGGATTCGTCAGCGCAGCTTTAATGGCCTGCACACTAATGGTTGCAATGGCAATGATAAAGGCAGCTGCTCCTGCACCTATGAATACCAGCCAGTTAATATGGATCCGGTAGGCGAAATCCGTTAACCAGTTATTCATCAGCACCCAACCTAGAGGCCACGCGATGATATTGGCCAGGAAAACCAGCCAGACAAAATCCCTGGTCAGCAGGACGATGATATCCTGCATCCTCGCCCCCAATACCTTCGTCACCCCTATCTCCTTGGTACGCTGTTCGATCATAAAGGCGACCAAAGCGATCAGCCCTATGCACGCGATGACAATGGCGATCATCGAAAAGGCGCCGAAGATAATCCCGAATTGAACTTCACTCTTATACTGGCGGTCAAAATAATCATCCAGGAAATAATAGCCGAAGGGGTTCTCTTTGAAGTTATCATTCCAGGCGCTTTCCACTGCGGCGATGGCCTGGGGGATATCCCCCGTTCTTATTTTTACCAGGTAATACTCATATTCGCGTAAGTCCCTTGCATTGGTCTGAAAGACTTCAGGTTGCATTTGCTTTTGGAGCGACAGCTGGTGAAAATCATTCGTAACGCCCAGGATGGTGTAAAGGTTACCGTCGCTCATCACTTGCCTTCCTACGGCCTCCTCCGGGGTTGTGAACCCGAGCATGCGGCCAGCCGACTCCGTCAGGATCAATCCGCGCTGGTCCGTCGGATAGCTCAATGAAAAATTGCGGCCCGCCAGCAGTTTCATTCCCAGTACAGATAGATAATCTTCATCTATGTCGGGCGAATTGAAAGGCATCGGGGTTACACCCTCGCTGTTCTTAACCGTATAGGTTAACGGAAACCTGATTTCCTTCCCGGGTATTTCGTCGGACATCGCAATGCCTTCGATCGCGGGATTTCCTTCCAGCGTTTCTTTGAAATGCTCTACCAGCAGGCTATGTGTTCTTCTGGCCGTATCCCACTTCCCCGGCCGGTCAAGGACCATCACCTGCCTCGTATTCATTCCCAGGTTCTGGTTCAGCATGAAATGCACCTGCTGGTAGACAATCAGCGTCCCGATGATCAGAAAGATCGAAAGCGAAAACTGAAATGTCACTAATCCCTTCCGCAAAGCCAACCCGCCCGGTGAAGTTTTCAACTTCCCTTTGAGGACCGCAACCGGTTTGAAACCCGATAACACCAACGCCGGATATAATCCTGAAAAGAAAATGCCTGCGAGTAAGAACCCGATGAACAACCACCCCAGCCGGCTGGTTAATAGGCCGGACAACGGGAAATGGACAACGAAGAACCGGTTCAGCACCGGCTGTAACGCATAGATGAGTAGCAATGCGATCGCCAGGCTGATGATATTAAGACTGATAGCTTCCGTCAGGAACTGCCTGATGAGCTGGATACGCGTTGAGCCCAGCACCTTCCGCACCCCGATTTCCTTTGCCCTGTTGAGAGCGCCGGTCGTCGATAAATTGATATAATTGACCCACGCAATAGTGATGATGAAAATGGCGATGATGATTAAAAAAGTGACCGCTTTTTCATTCCCCGTCTCCTCCGGTTCATCCATCCGGTTCGAGGTCAGGTGAATTTTTTCCAACGGCTGTAACATCAACCGGCTTTCCTGGTGATTGCCCTTTTCGCCGGAAATATGCCTGTTGATAAAAGCGGGCAATTGAGCCTGAAGTTGCCCGGGATCGGTTCCGGGGCGAAGCAGGATATAAGTATAAAAATTTTTCCGGTCCCAGTTGTTTTCAAACCAATATTGCGCATCTTTCCCGCCGTTATCGAGCGTGGAATAGGAAAAGAGGATATTGAATTTGATGTGCGAGTTTTCGGGAATGTCCTTAAACACTCCCGTGACCGTGCATACTACCAGGTTGCGGTCGTCATCATCCATCCGGATGTGCTGACCGATGGGATTTTGACTGCCGAACAACTTCCTGCCGGTGGATTCGGAAATGACCGCGGTATACGGCTGGGTCAGCGCCGTAACCGGGTTCCCTTCTTCGAAAGGAAAAGAAAACATCGTCAGAAAAGAGGCATCCGCATATAAGAACTTCGTCTCTTTGAAATGCTTGTCCTGGTAAGTAAAGACGCAATTGTTCTTATAACCCATATTGAGGAGCCTCGCCTGCCCGATGACTTCGGGAAAGTCTTTCTTCAAAGCCGGCCCCACTGCAGAATAATTTTCGGCACTTTGAACGGTCAATTTGTTATTCTGGTAAAAGTCAAGCCCGACCCGGTAAATGTTCTTTCTGTTTTGGTTAAAATTGTCGTAGGAAAATTGAAAGGCTACATAGCTCAGCAGTAAAAGGCAGCTGGCGATGCCGATGGCAAGCCCGACGATATTAGTCCCCGAGAATAATTTATTTTTCCATAAACTTCTCCAGGCGATTTTGAAATAGTTTCTGAACATGCCTTTCCTCAGCCTGTATTGTGCCAGATTTATATTTTGTTGGTAATCAGACTTCGCCCAAAAGCTTAGCGGGAGGCAACTGCCCGGTTTTGAGTCATCATTGTTCGCATTTATTACAGCCGGCTGTAAAGCTGAACTATATGCGTAACCAGGACCTGGGCTTCAGCAAGGACCAGTTCCTGGTGGTAGACGAGCAGAATGATGTGCATAAAGTGGCACTACGGCAGGAGATCGCCGCACTCCCCAACGTGGAGTCTACATCCTTCTCTGGCAGCGTCCCCGGCCAGGGTACGTGGAGCTTCTATTCCAAGCTGGAGAATAGCCGCGGCGAAATGCAGGCCGCCGATATGGACCTCACCTATGTAGACTTCGGCTATCTCGAACAGTATAAGATGAGGCTGCTCGCCGGCCGCTTCTTCGACAAGAACATCGCCACCGACACCATGCAGGCCATGATCATCAACGAGGCTGCGTTGAAATTATTCGGTTATACAACGCCACAGGCAGCCCTCGGCCGACGTTTCGATCAGCAGGGGAAAAAGGATGTGGTCATCAGCGTGATTAAGAATTATAACTTCGAAGGCCTCCAGCAGGAGATCCGACCGCTGAGCATCTGCCTGGATTTCAGCGATTGTAATTTCCTTTCCGCCAAGGTCGGAACCCACGATCTGCCCGGCACTATTGCCGCCATCAAAGCGAAATGGGATCAGCTGACTCCCGATCGCCCCTTCCATTATTTCTTTCTCGACGAGGCCTTTGACCGACAATACCGCGCCGAAGAACGTTTCGGCCAGCTCTTTATCAACTTCGCCGTACTCGCCATCCTCATCTCCTGTCTCGGTCTGCTGGGACTGGCCTCGTATACCACCTTGCAGCGGACCAAAGAAGTCGGGGTCCGCAGGGTACTTGGCGCCAGCGTGGCCGGCATCGTCCGGTTGCTGTCAGTAGATTTTCTGCGGCTGGTAGGCATCGCCTTCCTCATCGCCACGCCCGTCGCCTGGTTCCTTATGAATAAATGGCTGCAGGACTTTGCCTATAAGGCCACCCTCGGCTGGTGGATCTTCGCCGGCGCAGGTTTCGCAGCAGTCGCCATCGCCTTCGCAACAATCAGCTGGCAGGCCATCAAAGCAGCCGTGGCTAATCCGGTGAAGAGCCTGCGATCAGAATAATCAGTTAACGCCGTTCGCCGCAGCCGGCTGATCGCCCGTTCGATCCGGTAATAGTTCACCGTTTTATCCTTTCCCATGCCATTCGTTTTAATGTGCAAGTTCCAGTATCAACTCACCTCGCTCCGGCGTGAGCCGCCAGGCAATCAGGTCATCACCCGCGTCATCCGGCTTTGAAAAAACCCCTTTTGCCGCTTTGATCGAATAATCCATATCCCCGAACCGGCACTGAACCGCATGCGCCGCTATCCGTTGAAAAGGTAAGTCCGTGCCCGCCGCAGCCGTCAGGTCGAGGAACCAACCTCCATCCGCGCCCGCAGCCGTACCCGCCGCCGCTCCACCCACAACCTTCATCCGGATACTCCGCTCATCCAGGTCCATCACCAACGTCCCTTTCACATTCGTCAACGGCCACACAATATGCAATGCACCCGTCGCCGACCGTCCGATCTCCGGCGCCCCGCCCGAAACCTCCGTCTCCTTCCCATTCACCATCGTCTTCAGCCGCAACCCCGCCATTTGCCCGGCCGCACTCCACCGGTACCCATCGACGACCGGCAATGTAAAAAAGGCGCAGTCATTCGACGTCGCAGGCTTCGATAAATAAGGCGACGGAAAATGTTCATTGAAGATATGGATATCGCGGAATCGCAACCCGGAGCTATCCCAGAATATGTTCGCCCGGTAAAACCGGCTATCGTACCACACCGTCCGCCGGTCGCTGCCCCCAAGATCTTTATTGACAGTCACCGCAGTGGCCGGCGTCACCCGGTAATGTTCCCGGAACCACCGTCCCGATTCCGCCAGCGTCTCCACCCGGATCTTCTTCTCATCCCGCAACTTCGCGATCAACGGCAGCTGGATCCCGAACCCCTTCGCCATCGCATCCCAGGTAAAAGAATTTTCCTGCCCCGCTTGTGTATAGCCGAAGGCCAGCGACTCCCCTTCCACCAATTCCTTAAAAAACCAGTTCACCCACGCGGAATCGCCGCCACCCGCCTTATACACCGGCTCGAGCGTCTCCACTCCCTGTCGTTGAGCCCCCACCCCCATGTCATATTGCCGGATAGGATCGCTACCCAGCATGCGGAAGATGGGGACCTGAATGGCATCCGCCTCGTCCTGCGCCGGCATATACGCATTGACCTTACTGGGATAATAAGCCTGGTTCCAATAACCGCCCCATAACGTATAGCCATCGGTGCCCGACTGGTCCTTGCAGTTGCAGGAGGCTACAATGCCGTATTTATGATACAGATAGTCCAGTGTCACTTCATCGATAAACCAGCATCCGACCGATTTGGGATAGTAGCCGAATATCTTTTTGAAATCGGCCATGTATACATCGGCCAGTTTCTTCCTTTCCTCCGGCGTATACCCCGTTGAGAAACCGATATTCGCATGCCAATCCCAGGGATACTGCCCCCGCCACGGCAGCCCCGCCTTTACCACCAATGGCTGCGGGATCTCCCACCAGGCCCCGATATCAAAGGAGTCCTTCGGCAGGCTCCGCAGCAGCCGCTGGTACCGTACATCCATCAGCGCATCATACTGCAATAAAAAGGTACCGCCTAATCTGTTTGTCCGCATCATCTCCACCTGCCGCACCACCGTCTGATACAGGATGTCCTCCGTGACCGCGGAATCCCGCGGTTCGAGCAAACGGATAAAATTCACGATATTTACGATCCTTGGCTGATCGCGGACGGACCGAGCCTGCGGCGGTTGATCCTGCACCCTGGCAGAAGTGAGAAAGGTTCCAAAGAAAACTAGACATTCAAGCAGAATTCCGGCTGGTTTTGTATTCATAGCATTTTGTCAGGCCTGTTCACGACCCCGAATAGTAAAAGTAGTACATAAATATGTTCAAAAATAAACCTGCCGTAGTCATCACCGGCTTTTGCCTGCTCAACCTCATCCTTCACCTCGTCGCCGATGCCAACACCGGTTTTCAGGGCGATGAATTATTACATATAGAAACCGGCAACCATCCCGGCTGGGGCTACATGGAGTTTCCGCCCATGATCGGATGGCTGGCTTTTATTCAGGATCAGTTTCATTCATCCTCTGTATTCGTCCACCATATCTTTCCCCATCTCGCTTCTCTATTGATCATTATCGTGGTGGGGCTTACCACGCTTGAACTGGGCGGCAAGACAAAGGCCGTCTTCATCGCGTTGCTTTGCCTGGCAATCGCTCCCGGTCTTGACAGGGGAGAGCAATTATTTCAGCCCGTCGTATTCAGCCAACTGTTCTGGGTGCTTTCCTTTTATCAATGGGTCCGGCTGACAAAAACGGGCAACCGAAAATACTTGCTCTACCTGACACTGAGCATTAGTCTCGGTTTTCTCGCCAAATACGATATCCTTTTCTTTGTGGCCGGACTGATCGGTGGCCTGTTTTTCAAAAAGACGCGCGATGTCTTTCTCACGAAATCAATCTGGAAATACAAACTTTTGTTCCTCGTTCTCGCCGGTCCAAACCTTTGGTGGGAATACCGGCACCAGTTCCCGGTATTCAATATGTTCTCCCGGTTGTACCAGACGCAGTTGGGCCATCTCACCGTCGCCGGAGTGCTGACAGAATTGATCATCGCTTTGAATCCGCTGACCGCCGTGGTCTGGATCGGAGGATTCGTATTCATGTTCAACAAATCAGAGAAAACATTATATCGTCCACTTGCCGTATCCATTTTGATCTCTGTTGCGACCCTGGCCGTTAGTAGCGGCAAGGGCTACTATTTTTTCCCCGTCGTCCTCACGCTGCTGCCCTTCGGAGCCATCTGGTTCGAACAAAAGATCCTGGTGCGGCGGCCATGGGTTCTCTATCCCACCGCAGCACTGATGATATTATCAGGGGTTGCGCTGACGCCCTTTGGCATTGGCGTGTTGCCCCCGGCGGCTTTTCTGAAGTATGCACATGTTAAGATGGAGGATGGCCATTATCGCTTCTCGGTTGACTGTCAGGAATACTTCAGCCGACAAAAATGGGACAACACAATGACAGCGCTGAAGGCAGTATACGACAGCCTGCCGCCGGCAGAACAAAATTCCTGCCTGATATGGGGCAAGCATTACAGTCAGGCAGGCGCCGTCAATCTCATGGGTCAGGCCTATGGGTTGCCCAGGGCCTTTTCCTACCACGGCAGCTTTTATCTGTGGGCGCCGCCTGCGGGAGAAATGCCCGCCACCGTCATTGCCTTTACCAACGATGAGGCCCGCATCGATTTCTTCCAGGACTTTTTCGGCGTCGTGATCCCCGTTAAAAAGGTGTTTAACCCTTATGCGATGTTCGACAAAGACCTTTGGCAGACCATCTATATTTGTAAGGAACCCAAACAAGATTTCGCCGGCCTCAAGGCCGCGTTCAAAACGAGGGTTTTTGAATAAGAATCCTTGCATCGCGCGCCGGCAGGCCAACCACAAGGTCACCCTTTGCATCGCTCCTCATATTGCCGTTTACCCTCCCGGCCACCACCACCCGATACGTCACATTAGGCTTTAATTGATGAACCATATAAATCAACGGTTTCGCCGACGCCCTCTCAACCGTCTGCACCCATTCCATCCGGTCGGCGCTCCATCGCCCGATTCGCACCGTCAGCCGCCGGTCGGTGGTAACCTGTAACGACGCAGTGTCGCATTGACCATTAAAATAATCCAGCCGGTCACCGCTGGCCATATACCCAAAAGCATTCGCCGATATGACCTTGAACCTCCCATCGTCCACTGAATACTTCCCGCTATCCAGTCCGATCGTCAGCCGCTCGCCGCGAAACCGGTAGGTTAGCTCCGTCCCCGCCAGCTCGGCCGTCATATGCGGATCCAGCAGCAGTCGGTTATACAAAGGATTGATGCCGTAGATCGACTGGTACAATCCGACGATCGCCAGGCTATTGCCCGATAAGATATCATCGCCCAGCCCATCCTGCTTTACGCGGCCGTACCGCTGAAACGCCAGGCCGTCTTTGCTGTATTGGCGGAGTACGTTCTTTACATATTTGACAGCCAGCTCCGGTCGGTAATTGGCATACGCCTTCACCGCAATAGATCCCCAGGACAGAAACAGATCTCCATTCTCATAGTTCGGAAAGGGCCATTGCCAGTCATTCCCTTCTCCCCGTGCATAGGACGTCATGCAGAGGGGCCAGAAGAAAAGATGCTCCCGCTCCATCTGCGCCTCGACGGTATCCAAAATACGCCGCCGCCGCACATCGTCATCGCAGATCCCATAGGCGATGGCCATGAAATTCACGGGAGTGACCATATTACGGCCATGCACAGTCTTGTCCCGGTCGATCCAGTGCACGTAACAGTTATTGTCCGCATCCCAGAACCCGCCTTCGCTGACAGGCTTATTGAAGGCCGCCTTCAGCTTCTCCGCCTTCGCCGCATATATAGCAGCCTTCGCCTCACTCCCCAGCTGGCGCTCAATGGCTGCCCACTTGACCAGGGCATGATAGAGCTTCGCATTCACAAACGCATTCTCATACGACGCCCAGATAATATCGATCCAGTCGCTGCCCCGCTTTTGCTGTTCGCCGTCCGTCATCATTTCCACCAGCCCGTTGCCGTCGCGGTCTCTCCTGAGGATCCAGTCCAAAGCCGCTTCACACGACAGCTGGTGCGTCCGTACCCAATTGATATCGCCCGTCAGATCATACAGATCGGCGACATTGCTGACCAGGTCGGGATTGGAGTCCATGAGTATCCCCCACTGCGCCTCATAAAACCCATCCGCATTTCCCTTCCCCGGCATCATATCCTCGTCGCTATAGGCCCACCGCGAGTATACCCTTCCGTCAGGTTCGATGGCATGGTCGCGGTAAAAATCCAGGCAACTTTGATACCCTTTCAGGTAGGCAGGATCGTCGATAGCCAGCCCCAGCTGCGCGATGTATTGCTCATGGAGACAGATCGGGCCGTAAGGGGTGTGCCAGCTGTTGCCACCGTAATGCAGCGAGTCGATGACCCCGATCCTGGCAATCGTATTCAGCACGGCGCTTACTTCCGACCCGTTCAGGCCCGCGAACCTGCCCCGACCATACCGTTGATTGAAATCGAAATAGCTGAGCGTCACTCGCTGGGTGCTCCTGGCCGCCGGGATCGTGAAGGGCGCCCAGACATCTGTCCGTCCGCTGATATAGCGTCTGCGGTGCGTCGCGCTGTCGAACTTCGGCAGCATCTCCTTGTTCGAAACGGTTATCGCATAGTCCAGCCCGTCAGTGCTATCCCGGCTATAGCGCATGGCGACCGCCTTGCCGGGTGCATCCACCGCCACATCCAATCCGATGCCGCTGCGACTGTTCCAAAAACTGGACCGGGACGTATGGACGCCATAGGTGCATAATTTTTCATTGAACAGGTAGAACCAGGCCAGGCCGCCATAGCCCTGGTAGGCGCCTTCCCAGGTGCTGAGATGATTGAAATGAAAGACCGGGATGGCGGATTCTTCCGCCGGTAAGTCAGTGCTGCAGCTCCGCCGGATTTCCCATGTGATGAAAGAGTTGCCAGTGCCCGTCGAGCCGCCGGTCGTAAATATCCACGTCTCGTCGATGACCAGGCCTTTATCTCCGTACCTGATTCCACGCAACTCCACTCTGCCGTTGCTTTTGACCAGTACCGGCGCCGACAGCAGGTGAAGGGAAGAGTAAGTAACCCCTCCCGTGGTCACCGAGGTACAAATACCGTCGTCTCCGCTGATCACCGACTGCCCGTTCAGGACCAGCGAGGTAATGCTCGCCTTATCGCCATAGCGGAGTACCAGGCTCATTCGGGGAGTGCTGATGAACTCCTGTCCGGGACCCCTGTCCACATGCTCCTCGCCCCGCCCGGATTGCCCCGCGGCCGAAAAAACGACCGTCGTCAGAAACACGATGGCCGTAGTAGCTATTCTTATATAATGCATAGATTACCTTCTCCGGTCGCAAATCTATTCATTTTTGTGGGATCCGCGCCTTCCCTCTCCCTACCCCTCCCTGATCAATTCGACATCGAAATGTACCTTCACTTCCTCGCCGACGATCAGCCCGCCCGATTCGGTCAGCATGCTCCACGTCAAGCCGAAATCCTTCCGGTTGATCTTGCCGTCCACCTCGAATCCAGCCCTGTTATCGCCAAACCGTCCCTATCCGTCCCCGTCAGCTCAGCGTCAAAAGTAACGGCCTTTGTCACGTCCCGGATCGTGAGATCGCCCGCTACTTCGTAACGGTCTCCCGCCTTCCGGACCACTCCGCTAAAAGCCATCACAGGAAATTGCTCTGTATGGAAGAAATCCGGGGATTTGAGATGGCCATCCCGCTGGGCGTGATTGGTATCGAGGCTGTTAGTGTCTACGGTGAATTGGATCTTTGCCCCATCGAACTCCGAAGCTCCCGATGTGCCCGACGTCTCCGGCGCGTCCTCCTGGATCATCTCGCCCTGGAACACCTTGAAAGTGCCTGTGACATTAGCCACGCCGAGATGCTTGACCTTGAATCGCGCTACGGAATGATGGTTATCTACAGCCCACTTGGTGATTGTTAAAACTGACATGTGATTGATTTTACTTTGTTGATGACACAAAGGTAAGCCAACGTTTTCCCCGGCACGTTGAACAAGGTTATCAAATAGAAGGAAAATGATTGAACTAGGTTAAGATCGCAACAGCTTTTTGCGGATCTTACTGAGAAATTCCGGGGTGATCCCGAGATAGGAAGCGATATACTTCTGCGGAACATGCTGCTCTATCGCCGCATACCTCGCCCGGAAACTCAGGTAACGCTCCTCCGCCGTGCTGTGGCTTTCCGTGAAACGAGCCTGGATCCGCATCAGCGCATGCTGAAAAATATGACGAAAATACCGCTCGAATTTAATATGCCGCTCCATTAGGACGTCCTGGGCTGCCTTCGGCAGCAGGATGATCTCACCATCCGACAGCGCCCGGGTAGAATAAAGGGCAGCGCTGTTCTGATCCCCCGTCCACCAGCCGCTGCCCGCAAACTGCACCACATGATCGACGCCGTCGTTGTCGGTGTAATACGTCATGACATACCGATACCACCAGGATCATATAGCGCGAAGACTTGCCGCTTTGTGCGATCACTTCATTTCGCTTGCACGGCCTCGACACAATCAAAGATTGAAGAAAGGCGGCTTCCGTTTCGTCCAGCGAAACGTATTGACTGACCAGCGCAAGAAGGATATCGATACTCATACCCGATAAAGATAATGAATGATTCCCCTATTGCCCGAGGTTCCAGATCGCCAGATCCCTCACCCGAAAGTCTCCCCCCTTCGCAAACAGCGAAAGCCCATCCGCGCCCGGCCCGGGATAGATCATAGTGGTGTATACCCTTGCCCCATTACCCGCAAACACCTCCAGCGAAGAGTTATCCACTAAGATCTCCAGCGTAAGAACGCCATTGACGGGTTGCACCGGTATATAGTGCACAAGGCTATCGTACCCGTTTGGCTGTCCGCCGGATTGGGTTTTGTCAATATATAGCCGATGGCTGGCGGCATCGTAACCGACAATAGTCCCATCCACCACATTCCCCGCCGCATCTTTCTGAGAGGCGATCCGGAATCCGACACCAGTCCTCCCCGATCCGCCGGCCCCCATTCCACCGCTCCCGGCCGCGCCAGATCCGCCGGCCCCCGCATCACCAACCCTTACGTCTGCCCTGATCCAAAACGTATTCCCGGACAAATGCGCGGCCGCCCCCAGATCGACGCCCGCATCCCCGATAGCCATATCCTTCCGCCGGGTCACCCGCCCATGCGACAACCTGTCCAGCTTGCGGCTGATCATCTCCGCAGGTTCCTGGAACAGCCGGATACCGTCGGCCGTCGTCCTCAACGACAAATCCCTCGGGATCGACATCTGCCCCGTCCAGGGATACGTCGGCGTCGCGCCCTGCACCAGCCAACCCAGCATCATATGCTGCCCCGGCGGCAAATTGTTCCAGGGTATAGCCGCATAAAATGTACTCCCGTAATCCACGAACATTCGAACATCCGCAGGATTATTATTGGTAAACGTCTTCCCGTCAAAATCTCCGATAAAATATTGCATGCCCGTCTGCGCATCAGGGTTACCCGAAGACACCATCAGCAGCCACTTGATCCGCGAAGAATCGCCGTCCACCGGCAACGGCGTCAGCGAAGGACATTCCCATATATTCCGCGTATCCCCCTGATCCCCGCCGAACTCGCTCAACAGATCCCAGCTCTTCAGATCATGCGATCCGTAGAATCGCACCTTATGCTCATTCGGTAGTGCAACGGTCATCAGCCAGCGCTGATCCTTTTCCATCCGGATGACATTCGGATCCCGAAAATCCTTCATATGCAGGTCGATGACCGGGTTACCAGCATAGTTCGTGTAGCTTAACCCCCCGTCATTACTATAGGCTATGAATTGAGACTCCTTCTTCAGCGCCGGCTGATCGGCCGTATAAATGGCCACCAGACAGCCTTTTGGCGAAGTGCAGAACCCGCTGCTGTTGTTTTTGTCCCAGACCGCACTGCCGGAGAACCTCAGCGTCGTATCCGTCCCCATGATCTCGGGAATGGCTACAGGCAGCTCTTTCCAATCCACCAGGTCCTTGCTCACCGCATGGCCCCAGCTCATATGCCCCCACTTATAATCAAAAGGATTGTACTGGTTGTACAACAGGTATTCCCCGTTCAGCCAGATCAGCCCGTTAGGATCGTTCGTCCAGTTCTTGTGCGGCGTATAATGATACACCGGTCGCCATTGCGGGGTCGGTGAAGGCAGCGGATCATGTGGCGCCCCTCCGGCGGATATGCTGCCACAACAGTTGGCTGCTGCATTAAGTTGGGCATGCAACGCCTTCAACCGGTCCGCCGGCATCTTGACCACCTTTCTGTCATAGGTCATCAGCCCGTTCGTCTCCACCTCCACATCCGTCGTCTGCGTATACACCGCCGCCGATAAGCCCTTTTGTATCAGCGGCTGCAGGGCTTTGATAAAGGACGAATAGATCTGAAACAATGTATCCCGGTCGGTAAAGGCCTTGTAACCCCAGTTATCTTTGGCCTGCCAGGTATGCCCTTCCAGCGGCAACCCCAGTCCCCCGAATTCTCCCAGCACCAGGGCCCGCTTAGTCCCAAACACATCGGCCTTCGCCATGGCAGGTTCCGGGTAATGATGAAGGTCCATGAGATGCCCGGTTTCATAATAGTTGCCACCGCTCGCGCTGTTCACCAGCCGGGACGGATCTTTCTTCATCGTCCATTCCGTGATGTCGACCGTCTTGAATTGCCCCCAGGCTTCGTTGAAGGGCGTCCAGACTACAATACAGGGAAAATCATACAGGCTTTCGATAATGGCATTCCATTCTCTCCGGTAGATCTGCTCCGATGCCGGTGTCCGGTTTGCATCATAGCCCCCTTCCAACCCCGGGTCACCGTTCCAGTCGTCCACGCCCAGATCTCCGCTGGGCATATCCTGCCAGACCAGCATGCCTATCGCGTCACAGTCATGGTACCACCGCGCCGGCTCGACCTTGACATGTTTGCGGATCATGTTGAAGCCCATGTTTTTGGTTTGTTGGATATCGGACCGCAACGCCTCGTCCGTGGGCGCCGTATATAACCCTTCCGGCCACCAACCCTGGTCCAGCGGCCCTATCTCGAAAACGAATTGATTGTTCAGCATCATGCGCATGATCCCATGAGCGTCCGGCGTGACCGATATTTTGCGCATGGCGAAATAGCTCTTCACCTCATCGACTATTTTTCCGCCGCGAACCACCGATACCGTCAGGTCATACAGGAAAGGCGAGTCCGGCGACCATAGCTTCGCTCCGGGAACGGATAACACTTGTGCCGCGCCGTTAACCACCGATCCTCCGTCAGCCCCATTCGCCCCAACGGCCGCAGTTCCGCGAGCCACCATGCGGGCGCTATCCCACGCCGTCACGCAAATGGAATCACCCACCTGCAGGCCCTGTACATGCGTCGAAACGCTCAGCGTTTGCTGATCAATATCCGGCGTTTGCCGGAGAGCGGCAATATAAGTGGCCGGTACGGCCTCTATCCAGACCGTTTGCCAGATACCCGTGACGGAAGTGTACCAGATGCCGTTGGGATGTTTGACCTGCTTTCCCCTCGGCTGGGGGCCATCATCAGTGGGGTCCCAGACCTTGACGGCCAGTCGCTGACGCCTCCCTTTGGTGACCAGGGAGGTGATGTCGAAAGTAAAAGGGTCATACCCACCTTCATGTATACCTGCAGGCTTTCCGTTGACGAAGACCTCGGTGCGCCAGTCCACGGCGCCGAAGTGCAACAGGATCTTCGCATTCTTTTTAGCGCCGGCCTCGCGGAGGTCAGCCATTCCGCGAGGTGCGGCTGGCAACGCGAAGGTCGTCCGGTACCATAGCGTACTATCCTTGCCGACCGTTTTGCCGACACCCGACAAAGCCGATTCGATGGCAAACGGCACCAATATCTTTCCCTCGTAACTGGCAGGTTCATCCTGGTCCTTCGCCACGATGGCATACTCCCACAAACCGTTCAGGTTTTCCCATTCTCCCCGCACCATTTGCGGGCGCGGATACTCCGGCAACGGATGGGAGGGATCGACCTTCTGCGCCCATGGCGAGGTAATCCTTCCGGGAACGATATGCCAGTCGCTCTGAGACATGGCTTTGGCAAACAGGCATAGCAGGCAGGCAACGAAAACATATCTGGTCATCAGTCAAAAGTAGTGAAATCCACCCACGCTTTATACAGATCACAGGCCACTTGCAGTCTGATGATCCCTCCCGGTCTTTGCACCAGGTCTGCCGTAGAGTCATCTGTCGGTCACCCATTTGCCCCCATCTCCTTCAGCGCCCCCACAAGCACATCCAGCTCTTCCGGCAGCGTGAACAGATTCGGTGTGATGCGGCAGCCCTGCACACTTGCGTCTGGTGCATCTATGGCCACAGTATAGATCTTATAATGGTTCAGCAGCCGGTCCGCCATCGCCGCCGGCGTCATCCCCTTGATACCCACATTGCCGATACCGCAGGCGCGCTCCGGGTCGGCTGGCGTGTTAACCACCACTCCCGGCAGGTCCCGCACACGCGAAGTCCAGTATTGTTGCAGGTACCGTAGCCTCGCCTCCTTCCGCTCAGGGCGCAGCCTCTGGTAATAGTCGATGGCGTCAGCGATCGCCAGGTCGGTATGCACGGGCAGCGTCCCGGTATGATTGAGCCGGGCGATGCCCCCGACATTGGCATCATCCGCCAGGAGCGGCCATATCTTTTCGACATGCGCAGGTTTGACATACAAGATTCCTGCGCCCAGCGGGACGCTCAGCCATTTGTGCAGGCTGGCGCCATAATAGTCGCAATCCAGCCCGGTGATCGAATGCCGGATATGCGCAAAGCTATGCGCGCCATCCACCATCACCTCTACGCCCCTGCTATGGGCCATATCGCAGATCTTGCGGACCGGCATGATCTGGCCGGTGATATTTATCAGGTGACTCACCATCAGCAAACGCGTGCGGGCACCGATCGCCCTTTCGTACAGCGAGACCAGCTCGTCATCCGATGCCGGATGGTTGGGTACCGACACTACTTTCGGAACAACACCATAACGCCTGCCCACTTGCCTGAACATATTCAGCATCGCGCCATAGTCCTGCTGCGCCATGATCGCCTCATCTCCTTCCCGCCAGGGATAACCGCCGATCACCATGTCCAGGGATTCGGTGGTATTGCGGGTGATGATCAATTCTTCCGCGCCGCAGCCGGCGATCTCCGCGAGTCGTGCCGCCATGGCCTTTTTCCGTTCGAACTGTACCGTGCGCATATAATAGGCGCCCTGGTAATTCACCTCCCTGACGTGGGTGATAAAGGATTCCAGGATCTCCTCCGGCTGAATGCAATAATACCCGTTCTCCAGGTTGATGTACTCCGGTTTCAGCCGGTAACCGTTACGGATGCCGGCCCAGAAATCTTCCGCTGCCGCCACCGCGCCCGCCGGCTGATCGTCAAAACGCCCTATCCAGTCCGAAAGGAAAGTGCCCGACAGCGGTCCGCACCGGCCTGACAGCGGCCAGCCCACCCCGGCCAGGGTAAGCTCTTTCAAAAAGGTCCGTTTATCCATTGGACTAAATTAATTCATTTTCCTTCGCCCCCTCCAACAACAATACCCGACGCCCCTGCGGTCATTGTCCGGGCTCCCTGAAGGTAAGGTCAAACACTTTCCCCTGAAATTCGTTACCTCTGCATAACTATGACGATGAAAGCTATTCATTTAAAACGATTCGGCATCGGCAATCTCACCCTGGTCGACATTCCCCGCCCGGAACCCGCCAGCCATCAAGTGTTGGTCCGCATCACTGCCGCCGCTATCCAATACCTCGATAACATCGTCATAGAAGGTACGATCATTCCCGATTTGCCACTTCCGCATATCCCCGGTTGTGAAGGCGCAGGCGTAGTGGAATCCGTAGGCCCGCACGTCACCCGGTGGAAAAAGGGAGACCGTGTCATCATCCCCTTCATCCAACGATGGGCAGCAGGTCAGCTAACCCCCTGGCAAAACGAGATCCGCACCGGCGTTCAAGTCCCCGGGGCCCTGTGCGAATATACTGTACAGCCCGAAAACACCCTGGTCCGCGCTCCTGAAAATTTGACGGACGAAGAGGCCGCCACCCTTCCCGTCATCGGCCTTACGGCCTGGTCGAACCTGGTATCACAGGCGAAGATCCGGGCAGGGCAGGTCATACTTATTCAAGGCAGCGGCGGAATCTCCTTGTTTGCATTGCAAATCGCCAGGGTATTCGGCTTGAAGATCATCGCGACCACGGGAAGCAAAGAAAATGAATCAAAACTCAGATCGCTCGGTGCCGAGGAAGTGATCAACTACAGGGAAAAAAAAGACTGGAGCAAAGAGGTGAAAAGACTGAATGGCGGCATAGGCGTCGACATAACGCTGGATATCGGTGGCATGCAAACCATTCAGCAAAGCATCCTGTCCTGCAGAGAGAACGCCTATGTCGGCCTGATCGGGTTCCTGACCGGAAGCGAAATCACGGTAGACGTACACTATCTGATCATGAACAACATTCGCCTTCAGGGGCACACCGTGGGCCATGCACAGGATCTGGAAGGGCTCGTATCCGCCATCGCCGCCAACAATCTGAGACCCGTCATCGACAGCATATTCCCGATTGAAAACACGCAGGAGGCATTCCAGCTGTTGAAATCCGGCAAGGCTTTCGGCAGGATCGTGATAAAGATCTGAACGCGCGCTGGAATGCAGCATACTCCCGCGCGCAAAGTTTCCAAAATGGAAACTTCCCCACGCCCATGGCCCTCAAGACCGCTTCCCCGCGCTCAAAGTTCGCAAAATGCGAACTCCCCGCCCCCATCAAAAGTTCGGATCGAAATTGAAATAGATCGGGTTCGACAGTCCCACCATATTCCCGGCCAGCGCCGGTGACTGAGGAACCTGCGGATAGGCCGTAGGCGGCCCTTCCACTTCAATCCGGTAATAGGTCCGGCCAAGAACGACCGGCGTATCGGTGAACTCGACAACAGGCTGGCTGCCCCTCACCCGGTAGGTGGCAAACGGATCGCCATTCTTCACCACGTTGACGGTATAGCTACTGTCCGGCACCGTCTTTCCTGTCAGCTGCACGTGGAACGTCACCGCCTTCCCCGTCGCTTTGGCATTGTCACCCATCATCATATCCATCTTGCCGTCCTGGTCGAGATCGGCATAGAACTCGACACGCGGCGCATAGGGGTTGGCGCTGACACAAACCCGCCCGTTCGTCAGGGCATCCACCACCGCCTGTGAAGTCCGCGAAGTGGCAAACACCCAGGTCGTCGGCGTTCCGGCATAATTTGCATAGCGCTGGTAAGTGTTCTTCGCCGTCTTGTCAGGCGAATCCGGCACGCCATGGTGCGCGTCGCTTCCACCTCTTCCGGTCAGCTTGCGGCCCGAAGATAGCATATCGTCCCAGATCATCATCGCATTGGCATTCTTCGACCAGATGGCCGAATTCCAGACTTCTATAGACTTGACCATGTCATAGGAGAACCCGAAATGATCCTTCCCGCTGGGATGGTTAGCCGACAGATGGACGCCCAGTTCCTTCACCACTGCTCCGATCACGATGTCGCGCTGATCACGGACATCGTAAAGCCGCTGGTGATCATAGGGCCTCGCCGAGAACACATTGCCGTGACCCCGGGTCGTCGTCCATTCGGCGCCATACAACAGCAATACGGAGTCTGATTTGAATTCCGGGTCCGCCCAGGTATTATGCGCCACGTCACCGCCGACATGATTGTCATGATCCGTAATGCAGAGATAGTCGATGCCGACAGTATTGCAAAAGGCGATGATCTTGGCGATGGAATTGTTGGAGGCATCGTTGCTGTGCCGGGAGTGCATGTGCAGTTCGCCCTTCAGCCATACGCCGTCGCTAAGGCTGGCGACCGGCGGCAGCTGGCCGAGATCCATAGGCGCCCATGGGTTGCTGTGGGTCGGCTGCCCCGATGTCTGTCCCTGTGTCTGCCCGGATGATTGCCCCTGTGTCTGCCCCACTGCCCTACCAGTGCAGAGAATCAGTAAAATCGTTAACGTATATAAACTTCTGCGGATGAACATGTCTGCTGATTTCTAAATAAGCCGTAAAATATGCCCGGGAGTAGTACGGGCAATATTACCAAATTGTTATGATCAAAATAATTTTGTATCTTCTGGCTATGATTGCCATGCCAAACCTAATACCCGACGAGCAAAGAAATGCTCTCTCCCTGGCCATTACCCGGGGAGATACCGACCAGGTTCGTTACCTGGTGGAAGAACATGATCTCGATGCCAATGCCTTCCTCGACGATTCCCCGACCTGTATGCCCGTACTGATGGACGCGCTGTTGTCCAACGGTTTTCTCACGGAAGACGATCGGCTGTCCCTTCTGCGCTACCTGCTGGAGAAAGGGGCCAACCCGAATATTTACTGCCGGAAGGGATACAATTGCCTGCATGTAGCCGTTCAGCAGGACAAGTTTATCAAGGCGCTGGACCTTCTCCTGGACTATAACGCAGATGTCAACGTGCCGGATGCGGATGGCGCAAACATCGTCTACTATGCCATCCAGGGATTCCTGCTGCGCAAGACGGCAGAGGCGGATCGTGAACAGCATCTCCAAGTGCTGGAAAAAATACTGCTGTTGGGCGCCGACCTGGATCAACATACACGGTATGACATGAATGCCCGCGAATGGCTGGAGCACGCAGCGCCCGAGGTTCGCGACCTGGTGGCCCGCTGGGAAGAAGGCAAACCTTCCGTGCGCCCCGTCACCACCGTTCAGCCAAAATTTCCTTCCCATCTGCAATACCCCGCCATCGTCAAAAAGATCTGGCGCGAGTCGGAGACCGCCTCACTCACCGGTCCTGCCCCCTCACTGGCCGGTCCTGCCCCCTCGGGCGCCGTCCCCGGATCAGGGGCCGGATCGACCGTGTCGATCCAGGGCTCCACCCCCTCACTCGCCCGCCAGCTGCTAACCGCCATAGAAACCTTGCGCGACGAAGCCCAGCAACATGGCAACGCGACGTACGGGAAGCAACATAAAAGAATGGCCGTCTTTGTCCGGGATACACTGGTGAAATCCGGGATCTTTGACAAACCAACGATCGAACGTATCCGGTCCGACACCGCCAGCCTCATGAAGGCATCGAAGCCCTATCTGCACGACGATGTGTACGATCAACTGGTGGACAGGGTCTGCCTCCTTTACATCCAAAGATCAGCCCCCGTGATTGAAGTATGACAAACACGTATCTTTGATTCCCTGAATCTCATCATTCAATCACGCCGGACTATTGTCAACAGCTAAGAAATTCGCCGGGGAAACTGCTATCTATGGACTCAGCACCATTGTTCCGCGTCTGTTGAGCTCTCTGCTAACGCCCCTTTACACCAGAGCCTACCTCCCGAAAGTTTACAGTATTTTCAGCACCATGTTCAGCTACGCCAGTATCCTCCAGTCGCTGCTGGCATTCGGTATGGAGACGACCTTTTTCCGGTTCCTGAACAAATTCCCCGAAAAGAAAAAACAGGTCTATAACAATGGCTTTTGGGTCATCTTCTTCGTCTCCGTCATTTTCCTGCTGACCACCGTCCCCTTTACCCACACATTGGCCGGCCTCATCAGGATCGGCAACGATACGCCTACCAGTGAATTTCAGCTATACATCCGCCTTTTCATCGGCGTGCTGATACTCGATGCGTGGTGCGTGATACCCCTTGCCAAACTTCGGGCAGAAGGCAGACCGATGAAGTATGGGGTGATCAAGCTGATCAATATCGTCGTCACCATACTGCTGAACGTCATCTTCCTTTTCGGCATACCCTGGTGGATCAATCATGATTATTACGGCACTCGATGGCTGACCGGATGGTATGTCCATGGCTGGGTCGCGTATGTCTTTTTGTCCAACCTCATAGCCAGTTTTGTTACCCTCCTGATCCTGCTCCCCGAATTATTGCAGTTACAGCTGACCTTCGACAAGACCATGTTCAAAGGCATGCTGATCTATAGCTCGCCTATATTGATTGCCAATTTATCCTACCTCGTCAACGAGAACCTTGACAAGATCCTGCTAGGCAAAATGCTGCCGGCTGGTGTCAGCGAGCATGAAGTGGGCGTATATTCGGCCTGCGCCAGGCTGTCTATTTTTCTCAGCCTCTTCAACCAGGCCTTCCGCATGGGGGCCGAACCTTTTTTTTTCAGCCATGCGAAAAACAAGAATGCCGGCCAGACCTACGCCCGCATCATGGACTATTTTGTCATTACCATGTGCCTGATGTTTGTGGGCGTAGTGGCTAATATTGACTGGTTAAAGCATTATGTCGACAACAAGGCCTTATCGGTCGTCATCGTGTATCTTTCTTTCTACATATTCAAACGCAACATACTCATCGGGAATTTGATGTTCATCGTGTTTGCCGCCGCCACATTCCGATGGGAATGGAAGGATTTGCGGGCTATGCTTCGTTTTGAGTATAGGAATGAACATGATTGAACCACTGCGTGCTGACCTGCAAGAAGAGAAAGACCAGCGCCACTGCCTGCAACAGAGCCTGAAAAACGGCGAGTACCCCGACCAGCAGATTGAATTGGAAGAGAGGGCCCAGCGTCCGGGGTAAAACCAGCACGCCCAACACAAACAATACCAGCAGTACCACCCTCGCCCATTTCTTCCCCAGGCCAATCATCTTGATCAGCCCAAAAATGATGATCACCGTTACGACCAGTATAATCGCCCTTTTAACACGATCGCCCGGAGATAAATGCATCGACCATTCGCCGATAGCCCAGTTGACGATTCCTAAAAATAACATCGCATAGAGAATATTCATTGCGGCGATGATGCTGGTCGGTTTGTGAAAAAGAGGGCCTTCAGGAAGCATGAGAATGATTTTACTGCATAAGATAGGATTATTCCAGCACTTCACCGGGCGGCTCGACCAGCCCGGCCACCTCCGGACCCAGTCCGGCCCCCGTCGCACCCAGTCCGGCCGCCGCCGCACCCGGGCCCGCTTTCGTTTCCCGGCCCAACACCTTGACGGCAATAAATAAGCTCAGCAAAATGCAAAACGCGCCCAGCAGAAAATGCATGCCCGGAAAATGAATCGGCGCCTTATTCGAAGTAAAATAGGCAAAAGTCCCGTTCATGATCAATGGCCCGAAGATCGTCGTCAGGCTCATCAGGCTTGTCAGCGCACCCTGTAGCTCTCCCTGTTGATTGCGGGGTACATGACCGGAGATGACGGATTGCAGCGAGGGTCCGCAGATGCCCCCCAGACAGTAAGGCACCAGGAAGAGGAACATCATCCAGCCCTGCGTCGCGAAAGCAAACAGCACCAGCCCCAGCGTATACAGCGACAGGCCCAGGTAAATACTCTTTTCATTTCCGATCTTCGGATTGATCACTCGCGTCAGCCCGGCCTGCACGCCGCCCACCAGCACGCCGACTACCGCTAGGGAAATGCCCACCGTCCTGGCGTTCCAGTTGAACCGGTACATGGTAAAATAATTCCAGTTGCCCTGTACCGACTGCGCGCCCAGGTAGATCAGAAAAAAGCTGATGGCCAATCCGCCGATCTCAGGATGCCGCGTCAAAAACCTCAGCGAGCCCAATGGATTGGCGCGCCGCCAGTCGAAAGCGCGCCTGTTCTCTTTGCTCAGCGACTCCGGTAATAAAAAATACCCGTATAAACAGTTCAGCAGGCAAAGAGCAGCAGCAGCATAAAAAGGCGCCCTGATCCCCCATGTGGCCAGAAATCCGCCGAGCGCCGGTCCCAGCACAAAGCCCAACCCGAAGGCTGCGCCGATCAGGCCGAAATTTTTGGCCCTCGTCTCATCCGTACTGACATCCGCAATGTAGGCAGTGGCTGTGGTAAAACTCGCGCCCGTCACGCCGGCTATCACCCGCCCGATAAATAACCACCCATACGCGGGGGCCAATGCCAAAATGATGTAATCGATGCCGAAACCAAATAAAGACAACAGTAAGACAGGCCGGCGGCCGTATCGGTCGCTCAAATTGCCGATCACCGGTGAAAACAGAAATTGTGTGACGGCAAAAACAGACAACAAAATAGCCCCGTAAGTAGCAGCCTGGTTAATAGGTATACCCTTCAACCGCGAGATCAGGTCCGGCAATACCGGGATGATCAATCCAAATCCCATGACATCTATCAGTAATGTCACGAATATAAAGCCTATTGCTGCCTTCTTCGTCGTACCCATAAAATAAGTGTTTAGCTTAAAAACAAACTTACGTCAAAAAGATCCCAAAAAAATCCCTCAAAAATTTGCGCAATTGAACGGTTGCGCTTATATTTGCAACTGATCGGTTGCTGTTAACGCACGAGCGCCCGCAAAGCAACCGCACCTAAAACAACCACCGCATGAGACGAGACGTATTCCAGGCTATCGCCGACCCTACCCGCAGGGCCATTTTGACTTTGTTAGCGCTGCAAGCGATGACGCCCAACGCCATTGCCGAACATTTCGACAGTAGCCGCCAGGCCATATCCAAACACATTCAAATACTGGCCGAATGCAAACTGGTCAAACAGGAGCAGACCGGCCGGGAGATCTATTACCATTTTAACCCGCAGAAAATGAAAGAAGTAGATGTATGGATCGAACAATTGCGCGCCGCCTGGGAATCCCGCTTTACCCAGTTGGACGACGTATTAAAAAATCTTAAAAATAAAAAGCCATGACAAACAAACAACCCGTCTTTACCAAAGACATCCCCAACAAGCAACTCACCGTCGTCAGAGATTTTGATGCGCCGGTAGATTTAGTATGGCAGGCCTGGACCCAAAGCGATATTCTCGACCAGTGGTGGGGGCCAAAACCTTGGAAAGCAGAAACGAAGACGATGGATTTCAGGGTCGGCGGCCGATGGCTGTACGCCATGGTTAGCCCCACCGGCGAACGGCACTGGTCCCGCGTCGATTACAAGGCGATAGAGCCGCAAGTCAGCATTTCCAGCGACTGCACTTTCTCCGATGAAGAAGGTAACCCGTCCACCAACCATGCCTCGAATAGCTGGCTGCAGCAATTTCGCCCGACCGCACACGGTACGACGGTAACAGTCGTCCTGACCTTTTCCAGGGAGGCCGATCTCGAAGCGATGATCACCATGGGCTTCCAGCAAGGCTTTACGATGGGCCTCAGCAACTTGGATGAGTATTTGAGCCGGCAGGGCAAACCGAGCATCCCGCTGGCCGTCATTTGATCCGGAAAGCCTATTTCAATCCGATACGCAAACCCCTGCACCCACCGATGCGTCGATGGTCTGCGCCTCCTGTCCTGCCTTGATCCGGACCATGATCTTCGAGGCCCGTAGACAGCCCCATCAGGTTCAACAAGGTGAATGACCGGTCCTTGAGAATATTGCGCCTTTTGTTGCATCCATTTGTGGATTATCTTCACCATACCATGTTCAAAAACTATTTCAAGACAGCCTGGCGGAATTTAGTAAAGAACAAGTTCTATTCACTGATCAATATCGTCGGGCTCTCTGCCGGACTCGCCGTCGGCATCCTGATATTATTGTGGGTGCAGGACGAACTGAGCTTTGACAGTTTCCATAAAAAGACCGCCCGATATCTACCGGCTGGAATGTTTTGCCGGAACAGGCGCCAGTAAGCAGATTTGGGACGATATGGTGGCGCCGATCGGTCCGTTGGCCAAACAACAACTTCCGGAAGTGAAGGATGAAGTCCGCCTCAGCTTTAATTTCTTTTATTCCCTTTATAAATACCAGGACAAGGCATTCGGGGATGAAAATGTCTCCTTTACCGATCCTTCTTTTTTCACGGTGTTTGATTTCCCTTTGATAGAGGGCGACCCGGCCCATCCATTTGTCGACGATCAATCCGTCGTCATCACGCAGAAGACCGCCAAAAAATACTTTGGTGATCAGGATCCCATGGGCAAGGTCATCGTCGCCGATAACAAGGTGAATTTCAAGGTGACGGGGGTGATCCGGGATTTCCCGCAAAACTCCAGCATGAACTATGACATGCTCATGCCGATGAGCTCAATTTTACCACTTATCTCCTGCTGAAACCCGGCACTTCCTTAAAAAGCCTCTCAGCCAAATTATATGATATCCACATCCGCCACAAGCCGGATGATACCGATGTCGACTACCTGTTACTGCCTCTGGCCAAAATGCATCTGTACCGTGCAGACTTAACCGATGCCGGCATCGGAACCGTGAGGGTTTTTATGATCGTCGCGCTGCTGATCCTGGTGATCGCCTGTATCAACTACGTCAACCTGTCTACAGCCCGCGCCCTGCTGCGCTCGAAAGAAATCAGCTTGCGTAAGATCGTCGGGGCCGCCAAGACACATCTCTTTCTGCAATTCATCGTGGAGACGGGATTGCTATTTATACTGTCTGCCATTCTGGCCCTGGCCCTCATCTCGGTTTCCATTCCCTTGTTCAACCAGGTATCCGGCAAACAACTCGTCTTCGACCTGACGAATGCGCATATATGGCAGGTCATAGGGGTCACCATATTGGGAACCCTCGCCGCGTCCAGTATTTACCCGGCATTACTACTCTCGTCGTTCGATCCGCTGAAAGCCTTGAAAAGCAAGGTCACGACCAGCGTGGCCGATGCCCTGTTCCGCAAAATACTGGTGGTCGTGCAATTTTCCGCCAGCATGATACTCATCGTCGGTACGCTGGTGATCAGCCGCCAGATGAACCATATCCGGTCTAAAGAACTCGGGTATGATAAAGATCACGTACTGTCCTTCTGGATGCGGGATATGACCGATAGGTACGATGCCGTCCGGGCCGAGCTGCTCAAACAGCCGGGCGTCATCGGGGTAACAAGAGCCGATGCGAACATTGTAGACATCGGAGGCACCACCGGCAATAACGACTGGGACGGCAAAGGCGCCAACCAGACCTTTATCGTCCACCCGATGGGCATCGACAAAGATTTCCTGTCCTTTTTCAAAATGCAAATGGTGGCAGGCGTAGGCTTCAACGGCACAAAGGCCGATTCCATGCACTTCATTCTCAATGAAGCAGCCGTGAAGGAAATCGGGCTGACCAACCCCATCGGCAAACGATTCAAACTGTGGCACACCAACGGCACCATTATCGGCGTGGCCAAAGACTTTCATTTCGCTTCGATGAAGGAAAAGATCGGCCCCGCCGTATTTTACAGCGGACCCTGGCATCTCGGCCAAATGTATATCCGGACCGACGGCAGAGACCTGGCGAAGATCATTGCCGCAGCGCAGTCCCAGTTCAAAGCATACAACAACGACTATCCCTTCCGCTATACCTTCCTCGACGACACCTTCAACCGGTTATACAAGTCCGAACAGCGGGAGGGCAGCCTTTTTGTCTATTTTACCGCCATTGCGATCATGATCTCCTGCCTGGGGCTTTTCGGGCTTGCGGCCTTCAGCGCCAACACCCGTTTCCGCGAAATCGGCGTACGGAAGGTGCTGGGCGCGAGTGTCACCGGCATCATGACCCTGCTGGCTAAAGACTTCATCAAGCTCGTTCTGTTTGCTATTGTCATCGCCATCCCGATCGCCTGGTATGTCATGGATAAATGGTTGCAGGGTTTCGCCTACCGTACCCGGATCGGGTACAGCGTATTCCTGTTCTCCGGGCTGATCGCACTCCTCATCTCGCTCGCTACCATCAGTTGGCAGGCAGTCAAGGCAGCATTGACCAACCCCGTGAAGAGTTTGAAATCGGAAGGGTGACACGAACAAAGAATGAGAGACAAGTTCTTTGATGCTGTATGTTAGATGGCGGAGGGCCCGCCGGAGCCGGCATGCAGGTGCAGGCTTCAAACCACTTTGTGCAATGATATC
>Ga0182030_10001644_pt1 | contig 46496 bp, 43 predicted proteins | sample 812S3MmetaG_FD_121299 | JGI IMG/M metagenome (GOLD analysis project Ga0182030, IMG submission 121299) | Permafrost microbial communities from Stordalen Mire, Sweden - 812S3M metaG (Illumina Assembly) | ecosystem: Environmental > Terrestrial > Soil > Wetlands > Permafrost | place: Sweden...
AGCCCCCGCCGAGGACGCAGACCTGCCACCTGGACCAAGATCGATCAGGACTACGACACCCTGCGAGTCAACATGCGCACCCTCTTCGACGACCTCGGACTCGCCACGGCCGCATAGACAACATTTTGTCGATCGAAGATCCTCAAGCGCCTAGAGCGGAGGCGGAACCGAGGTCGGAGAAAGGGACTTGGCGTAGTGGTACTCCACCGTGGCGCTGAGATCTCCCAAGTCTCTGCTGTCGCCCAGGGCCTGGTAACCCAGGACCTCATAGAGACGGTGGGCGTCCGCGAAACGGGAATCCGACCACAGTTCGATGTGCGAGGCGCCACGCTTGACTGCCTCCGTCTCGACCATGGCGACCAGGTAGCGGGCCATTCCGGCGCGGCGCGCCCGGCGCGCTACGTAGAGCTTTTGTAGTTCCATCACGCCGCCACGAGCCCCGGGCGCCAACCCGACGCACGCCACCACCCCTCCGGGACCGTCGACCACCCACAGAGCGCCACCCTTGGTGCGGTAAGCCGTGGCGGGCGCCAACAACTCGGGATACTCGCCGTGGACGTCCATCACACAGCCCGGATACTCGGACCAACACGCACCGATCAGGGCGACGAGGTCCCACCCGTCGTCGTCGGTAGCGGGTCGCGCCAACGGCGGGGAAGGCTCGAGTAGCAGACCCATGAGCACCGCATCCCAGCGCTCCCCGTTGCGTCGCCGGTAATGGGCGCGTTTTCGTCCCTCGGTGACAAAGCCGGCGTGCCGGTAAAGCGCCACCGCCCGGTCGTTGTCCGGCCACGCCTCGAGCGCGATCTTGTGCGCGCCGGCCGTGGTGGCCCATGCGACGCCTTCATCGAGCAGACGGCGACCGAGACCCTGGCCCCTCCAGGGCCCCAAGATGGCCATGCCCAGGTCGGCCACCCCGTAGGCCGCGATGTCGAGGGTGAGCTCACCGACCACCCTCCCGCCGTCGTCGGCCACCAGGAGAAGGCGCGCGTCGCCGTCGAAGAAGCGGTTGAGCCGGTGGCGGCGCTCGGCACGGTCGAAGGGGACCTCGGTGCCCAGCCAGCGTCCCTCGGCCGCCACCTCCCAGGTCAGCTCGACCAGTGCGTCGAGATCGGCCGGGGTGCCCCGACGGACGACAACGTTGCTGTCCATCCTGGTCACCATAGGAGCAACCGGGTAGGGTCCTTTCCCCATGGTGAACGGAGTTGCGCGGTGAAAGTGCTGATGTTGGCTCCGCCCGGAGCGGGTAAGGGCACGCAGGCACGGTTGCTGGCCGAGCGTTTCCACATCGAGCACATCGCCAGTGGCGAACTTCTGAGAGCCGAGGTCGACGCCGACAGCGAACTTGGTCGGGAGGCGGAGGCTTACCTGGCCCGGGGTGACCTCGTCCCCGACCACCTGGTCACCGCGATGGTGCATGGCCGTTGCATCGTCGCCGCTCGTGCCGGAGGGTTTGTCCTCGACGGTTTTCCCCGGAACCTGGCCCAGGCGCAGGCTGCCCATGCGGCGGCGCTGGACAACGAGTTGATGCTCCTCGACGCAGTCGTTTTTCTGGAAGTCTCCGACGAAGAGCTGCATCGTCGCCTTCTCGGTAGGGCCCGGTCGGAGCAGCGCACCGATGACGACGCAGCAGTCGTCGAACACCGTCTGGCGGTGTACACCGAGCAGACCGAACCGCTGCTCGATTTCTATGCGGGTCGGGGAATCCTGCACCGCATCGACGGCGAGCATTCGGTCCAGGTCGTATTCAACGAGATCGTGGAGGCGCTCAGCGCCTTCGCTCACTAAGCAGAAGCGGCGCTCAGCAAAGCGACGAGGCCGTCCCAGTCGGCTGCGGTGCCTGCGGCCTGGATGCGGTCGTCGCCAATCACCACGAAACTCGACCCGGCACGGACACCGTAGTGTTCCCACGCGTCGCTGCTCATGACCACTGTCAGCCCGGGCCGCCACAGTGCCCGGATATCTTCGGGGGCGTCGGTCTGCGGGTCGGGGGTCACCACCACCAGACCCGGCACCATGGTCGGGCCGGCGGAGGCCAACTGCTGCCACCACCATCCGCACGACGCACACCCGGACGTCAAAAAGGCGAGCACCCGGTGCTGATCGGTGGTCACGTGGACGGCCCGGCCGTCGAGATCGACCCCCCAGACCTCCGGTGCAACGGCCCCTTGTTTCGCGCCGCCCTCCCACGCGCCGTGAGCGCCGGTGGTGACGCCGGGCGGCGGCTGGAGCTGGCGAAGCGCAGCCACGATACGCGCCTGGGTGCGCAGCAACCCGCTGACTAGCAGGGTCAGGATCCCGATGGCGACAGCTTCGGCCACGACGACGGCGGTCACCGCCTGGACCGTACCGCTTCTTTCTCCGCTCCCTTTCTTTGCGATGCTGGAGCGATGGAAGGCGCAATGGTGGCGGGGGAGGGGCAGGCCGGGCGTCCCGCGGATCTGGCGGGGTCCTGGGACGTCGTCGTGGTAGGCGGCGGCCACAACGGGTTGGCCGCCGCCGCTTACCTGGCCCGGGCCGGCCGACGGGTCCTGGTGCTCGAGCGGTGTGCCCGCCTGGGCGGTGCCTGCACCCTGGAACGACCCTTTGACTCGCGGGACTACCTGATCAGCCCGTGCGCCTACCTGGTGGGATTGTTGCATCCGCTGGTCATCGAAGAGCTCGACCTGGCCCGACGGGGCTACGCCGTGCAGACCGCGGATCCCAGCCAATGGTCGCCGTTTGTCGACGGGACGTCCTTTACGGACTGGGCGGACCCAGTCCGCACCGCGGCGTCGGTCGCTGCGCTCTCGCCGCGCGACGTCGACGGCTTTTTCGCCTACCAGGACCTTTACCGCCGACTGCGCAACGCCCTGCGGCCCCCCGATCCCGACGCCGACACATGGGTCGGCGACGCCCCCCACCTCGATCAGGTGGTCGAACGACTGGCCGGCGACGGCGAAGCCCAGGAGGTCCTCCTCGGCCTTCCGGTGGCCGACCTCGTCGAGCGCCATATCGGCGACGAACGCCTGCGCGCCGCCCTCCACGGCGCCGGCGTCATCGGGACGTGGGCGGGGCCTCGTGACCCGGGGACAGCGTGGGTGCGGGCCATGCACAACCTCGGCACCATCGGCGGCTGGGGGTATGTCACGGGCGGGATCGGCCGGGTGTCGTGGGCCATCGCGGATGCCGCGTTGGACGCGGGCGCCACGCTGGTCACCGGGGTCGAGGTGGTGGGCATCACGCCGGGCTACGGGGTGGAGCTGGCCGGCGGCGAGCACATACGGGCGGCCGTCGTGGTGTCCAACGCCGACCCGGTGCGCACGCTGGCCCTCCTTGACGCGGCGGGCGCCGATGTCGACGGGGACTGGCGGCAGCGCGTCGAGGCGTGGGACGTGCGCAGCCCGGTGCTCAAGGTGAACTGTGGGCTCCGGCGACTACCGACCTTCCCCGCGGCGAACGGCGATCCTGCCGTCCACCGGGCCATGGTCGTACTCTCCACCGGAATCGACGACACACAAGCCGCCTTCCACGCCGCGCAACGAGGCGAGATCGCCCCCGACTGGTGCGAGTTGTACTTCCAAACGGCCTACGACCCGTCCGTCGCCCCCGCCGGCCGCCACACCATGAGCGTCTTCGCCCAGTACGCCCCCTACCGCTTGGCCGAGGGGACGTGGGAGGGACGCCGGAGCGAGGTGCTGGCCACCGTGCTCGATCGCATCGCCCGCTTCGCCCCCGACGTGGCCGACTGTGTCGAGTACGCCGAAGTGCTCGGACCACCCGACATCGAGGCTCGCGTCGGGCTCAGCGGGGGCCACATCTTCCAGGGCAGCTGCCTCCCCGAGCAGATGTGGGAACGGCGGATGGCGGCGCGCACACCCATGCCCGGGATGTACCTCTGCGGCGCAGCCACCCATCCTGCGGGCAGCGTCATCGCCATCAACGGACGCAACGCGGCGGCTGCCGTGGTGGCCGACAGCCCCGACCGCGTGTAAGTCTGACCAGGTGAATATCGGAGTTTTTGGAGGAACAGGTCCCGCCGGCCAGGCATTGGCGTTGCAGTACGCGGCCGTGGGAATCGATGTGATCATCGGCTCACGGGCCGCAGAGCGGGCGCAGGTCACCGTAGACGAGCTGGTGGGCCGCTGGCCGGACCGCAGCTTGCCCCTCTCCGGAGGCGACAACGAGACCGCCGCGGCGGCCGACGTGGTCGTGCTGGCCACCCCGTGGGAGGGTGCGTTGAGCACCGTGGCCGAATACGCCGGCGCTCTTGAAGGCAAGCTGGTGATCTCCATGGTCAACGCCCTCACCAGATGGGGCCGCCACATGGTCCCCCTGATCCCACCGACGGGCTCGGTGACCGCCGCGGTGGCTCTGGCACTGCCCCGGTCCCGGGTGGCGGGAGCGTTCCACCACATGCCGGCCGGTCCCTGGGCTGATCTCGACCACCCCCTCGAAGCCGATGTGCTGGTGTGCGCCGAAACCCGGTCCACCGCGAAAGAAACGGTGGCTCTGGTCGACCGCCTCCCCGGCTTGCGGGGTTTGGACGCGGGCGGACTGGGCTCCGCGGTGGCCATCGAAGCCCTGACTGCCACCATCATCGAGGTCAACCGGCGCTACAAGTCGCACGCCGCGCTGCGCCTCACCGGCGTGAGCACCGAATCTTCTCCCGCTTCCTCCTAGGGTGGCGGACGTGCTCTCCGATACACCCGCCATGCGGCTCTTCGACACCGCTCGGGGGTCGGTGGTCCCGTTTGCGCCGGGGCCCGTCGTCACCATGTACACCTGCGGCGTGACGCCCTATGACGCGGCGCATTTGGGTCACGCCGCCACCTTCCTCACCTACGACATCCTCCAGCGGCGCCTCCGCGACCGCGGGCATGTCACCCAGTGCGTGCGCAACGTGACCGATGTGGACGACGACATTCTGCGCAAGGCCCGGGAGTTGGGCGTCCACTACCTCGACCTGGCGGCCGAAGAGATGGCGCGCTTCGACCAGGACATGCGGGCGTTGGATCTCCTCCCGGCGTTCTCAGAGCCTCGGGCCACGTCGGCCATCCCCGACATCCTTGGCTTCATCGGCATGGTCCTCGACTCCGGTCACGCCTACCAGGCCGGCGGCGCCGTCTACTTCGATGTCTCGTCGTTCGATCGCTTCGGACAGATCGCCCATCTCTCCCGGACGGAGATGCTCGAACTGGCGGCGGAACGGGGCGGCAATCCCGGCGATCCACACAAACGTGACCCGCTGGACTTCATCCTGTGGCAGCCGTCGGCACCCGACGAGCCGGCCTGGGAGTCGCTGTGGGGACCGGGGCGGCCGGGATGGCACATCGAATGCTCGGCGCTTGCCATGCGGGAGTTGGGGCCCACCATCGACCTGCACGGCGGCGGATCGGATCTGATCTTCCCGCACCATGAATGCGAGGCCGCGCAGAGCGAAGCGGCCACCGGTACCACCTTCGTCCGCCACTGGATGCACGTGGGGATGGTGCGCCTCGACGGCACCAAGATGTCGAAATCGCTGGGCAACCTGGTCTTCGTGCACGACCTGCTCAAAGAGTGGGAAGCGCCGGCCATCCGCTTGGCCATCCTGGCCCACCATTACCGCAACGAATGGGACTGGACTGCGCACCTCATGCCCCTGTCCACCGCCCGCCTGGAGGCGTGGCGGGCCGCCGGCGACGGTGACGGGGCGCTGACCGAAGTTCGAGAGGCGCTTGACAACGATCTCGATACCCCTTCCGCTCTGGCCGCCATCGACGCGGCGGCAGCCAAGGGTTTGGGGGTCTCGCAGGCCGCCGCGGTCCTCGGCGTTTCTTGACCATCGAGCGGCTGTGGGCGGGCTGGCGGGGCGAGTTCGTCGCTGCCGCTGCGTCCTCGGAGCCAGGCGTGCACGCCTGTGTGTTCTGCCGGATCCTCTCGAGTGGGGAGCCCGACTCCATCACCCATGTCATCTGGCGTGACCCCAGCGGGGCGGTGGTGGCCATCCTCAACGCCTACCCCTACACCAGCGGCCACCTCATGGTGATGCCGGTGCGCCACACCGCGGAACTCGAAGGGCTCGGGGCGGCGGAGGCCGGCCTGTTGATGCAGGGCCTGCAAATGGCGGTGACCGCGTTGAAACTGGCCTATACCCCCGACGGGATCAACGTCGGGGCGAACCTGGGAAAGGCCGCCGGAGCAGGCGTGCCCGGGCACCTTCACCTGCACGCACTGCCGCGCTGGGTGGGCGACACCAACTTCATGACCAGCGTGGCTGAGGCCCGGGTGCTGCCGGAGTCCCTGTCCGTCAGCGCCGACAAACTGCGCGCCGCATGGCCCCGCTGAGCGGGCAATTCGTACCGATCGGCGGCGTTAATGCAGGTAGAGGGGTGGCGGCTGCTAATCTGAGTGCACGACGGCAGGGTCATATCCGCCGCACCAGGAGCGGTGCCAGTGTTTGATGGAAGTTTCCGCAAGGGAGTCGACCGGGTAGTTGTCCCGGCGGGCGCCGCCCTGCAACGCACTGGGCTCTCGCCTGACCACCTCACGGCCTTCGGTCTGCTGCTGTCCATCCCGACGGCATTGGCGATCGGCAGTGGGCACCTTTGGATCGGTTTGGCCCTTCTAGTGGGTTCGGCCGTCCCCGACCTGCTCGACGGCGCCCTGGCTAAAGCCAGCGGCCGGGCCAGCGTGCGCGGAGCGTTCTTCGATTCGGTGTGCGACCGGGTCACCGACACGTTCGTCCTCGGGGGAGTCGCCTGGTACCTCCAGGACCGCCACCACGGCCACGCGGCCATCCTCCCCTTCGCCGTCCTCGGGGCGTCCCTGCTGATCTCCTATGAGCGGGCCAAGGCCGAGTCGCTGGGCTTCAACGCCAAAGGCGGCCTGATGGAACGGGCCGAGCGGATCATCGTGCTCTGCATCGGCCTGGCGTTCAACGTGATCCTGGTTCCAGTGCTGTGGGTGATGCTGGGCTTGACCCTGCTCACCGCGGTGCAGCGCTTCGTCAAGGTTTGGCGCCAAGCCAGCGCTCCACCCAAGCCGGAGCCCTCGGCGGTGACTCTGCGCTGGCGGGCCTGGCGAGAAGCCAACGGGTGGGCACCGCGACCGGACCGTTACCGTCGGGGCTCTGCTCAGTCCGGGGCAGCCGCCCGCTGGCGTGAGCGGCGGGTGGCGCGCCTCGAACAGGGCCGCGAGCATCGTCGCGGGACCGCCCGTGGCGGCACCGGACGCAGCGGAACCCGGCGTCCCTGAGCTCCCCGCTTTTCCCGCCACGCAGACCCGGCCCCCTCCTGCGTCTCAACAAGGGGCTGTTGCGTCTGGGGACCGCCGCGTTACGGGTTACGCCCGTCCCGGTGACATCCATGATCGTGCTGGGGGCCGGTGTCGCTGCGGCGCACGCCCCCGAAAGCAGGGCCCGCCGGGCGCTGGTTCGTCGCCACCTCCGGCGGGTGTGCGGGCCGTCCATCAGCGGACGGGAGTTGGAGCGGCGGGTGGACGCGGCGTTTGTTTCCTATGCCCGCTACTGGGCCGAAAGTCTGCGCCTGCCGTACCTGGACCCCGCCACGGTGGCCGCCGGGGTCATCGGCGAAGGAATCGAACACATCGACACCGCCCTCCGTGCCGGTAAAGGCGCCATCTTGGCCCTTCCCCACCTGGGAGGCTGGGAATGGGGCGGGGCGTGGCTGGCCGGCACCGGCGTCCCAGTCAGCGTCGTGGTCGAGCGCCTGGAGCCACCGGAGGTGTTCGACTGGTTCGTCGGTTACCGCCGGCAGCTGGGGTTGGAAGTCATCGTCGTGGGACCCGACGCCGGGCCTGCGTCGCTGCGCGCGCTGCGGGCCAACCGGGTCTTGTGCCTGCTCTGCGATCGGGTTGTGGGAGGCATCCCGGGGATAGAGGTGCCGTTTTTCGGCGAGCGCACCCAGTTGCCCGCCGGGCCCGCCGCCTTGGCCCGGCGCAGCGGGGCCGCGCTCCTCCCCGCCGCCGTCTATCTCGGCCCCGGGGCAGACGACCACCTCGCGGTCGTGCAGCACCCGCTGCAGGTGCCGCACACCCGTTCGGTGCGTGCCGACATCGTAGATACCACGACCCGCCTGGCCGAAGCGTTGGAGGACCTGATCCGCAGGGCGCCGACCCAGTGGCACCTGATGCAGCCAAACTGGCCGTCCGACCCTCGCTAGTTCACCAGCGCCGGAGCGAGAGCCCGCCACGCCTGAAGCGGCAGCTGCCCTTCCTCGCTCAGCGCCTGGATGCACACGTGGTCGGCCCCCGCGTCACGGTGTTGCTGGATTCTCGAGGCGATGGTGTCCTCGTCGCCCCATGCCACGATGGCGTCGATGAGTCGGTCAGTGCCGCCCTGCGCGAAGTCGTCGTCGCCGAAGCCGAGTCGGCGGAGGTTGTTGGTGTAGTTGGGCAGCAGCAAGTAGTGCGTCAGATGGTCACGGCCCAGCTTGCGCGCCGTGTCGGCGTCGGTGGTCAGTGCCACCGCCTGCTCCGGCAGCACGAGAGCGGATGGTCCGAGGGCTTCACGCGCCAGCGCGGTATGTTCAGGGGTGACGTTGTAGGGATGGCAGCCGGCCGTCCGGGTGCGGGCCAACTCCAACATCTTGGGGCCCAAGGCGGCTAGGACGCGAGCGCTCGCCGGCAGCGGAGTGGACGCCGCATCGAGGCCGTCGAGGAATGCCGTCATGGCAGCCAGGGGTCTGCGGTAACGACCGGGTTCGCCGGAGTCGATGAGGGCTTGGTGGCTGACTCCGATGCCCACCAGGAACCGATCGCCGTGCGCCGTGGTGAGGCGGACGTGTTGTTCCGCCGTCTCTTCCGGGGAGTGCATCCACAAGTTGAGAATGCCGGTGGCCACCGTCGCCGTCGTGGTGGCGTCGAGCAGTCGTTCGACCGCCTCGAACACGTCACCGCCGATGTCGGGGATCCAAAGCGCAGTGTATCCGAGCTGTTCCAGCTCTGCGGCGGCGTCTGCGATCTCGGCCGGATCGCCGTAGCGAAGCCCGCCGCTCCAGATTCCTGTTCCTGTGATGTTGGTCATTGCTGCCATTGTGACCCAGAACGTCAGTCGCGAAAACACCCCCTGCGCCACACAGGGGGTGCTTTCTTGGCCTTGGGGCCATGCTTTGTATCGACAGGTCCGGGGACCGGCTGAACCATCGGTTGAGGGGATTCGCCTCGCCCGGGGAAAAGGCACCGCTGCTAAGGTCCAGCCACCGAGTTGGCACCTCGATCTTTCGAACCATGAGGGATTGGGCGGGCTCCTCGCAAGTTTGGGAGCCATTCTTTGGCCGATGTCGGAGCGTACGATTCTGGACGCCCGTTCAGCGCGCTCGAAGAGTTCTTCGTGGCGGATACCACGCTCAGCGAGACACTGACCCGGGTTGCCGAGTTGGCCTGTGCGGTCAGCCGGGCCGACATGGCAGGGATCACGCTGCTCGTCGAGGGACGGCCTCGGACAGGTGTGTTCACCGATCCCGAGGCCGTAGTGATCGATGAGTCGCAGTACGGCTCGGGAGATGGTCCGTGTCTGGATGCCTTCCGCATCGGTCAGACCTTCCGGATTGACGAGATGAGCCAGGAGCAGCGCTGGCCCGAGTTTGGTCGGGCCGCATCGGAGCACGGGATCGTGACGACCCTGTCGTTGCCCATCATTGCCCGCGATGAGAGTTTCGGGGCGCTAAATCTTTACGCCCGTCAGCCGGGAGTGTTTGCCCAGGAACCGTCGGCCACTCTCGACGGGTTCGTCCGTCAAGCGGCTATCTTGCTGGCCAACTCCCAGGCCTACTGGCAGGCCCGTGAGCTCGGCGAGAACCTTGCGACGGCCATGCGTTCGAGGGCGACCATCGAACGGGCCGTCGGGATCCTGATGGCGCCCGGGGGCCGGAGTGCCGAGGAGGCGTTCCAGGTCCTGGTACGCGCTTCTCAGCGCGAAAATCGCAAGCTCCGTGACATTGCGGCGGACGTCGTGGAGCAGGCGCAGCTGCGGGGCCCCAGCCCAGTCGGCGAATAGTTCAGCCCAGCGCGCGCGGGGCCTCGAACCACACCCGTTTGCCCTCCGGAACCGGATCGACGCCCCACGCGGACGCCAGGGCCCGCACAATGCGGAGGCCTCGGCCGTCGGGTGCGGAAACATCGGGGGGACGCAGCAGGGGACGGTCAGGGGACCCGTCGTGCACCTCGACTCTCAGGTCAGTCGGCGTGACATCGATGCGGACGCAGAAGGGGGTCCGGGCGTGGACGATCGCGTTGCTGGCCAGTTCGCTGGCCATAAGGAGTACCGCAGCGTGGTTGAGGTCCATCGCGGCGGTGCTGTCCCGCACAAACATCCGCACGGCGGCCGCGTTGGATAACTCCGGCTCGAACCATCGCTCGACAGCCTGAGGGCCCATGATCCCACCGATGCTCGCGAACAGCCTTCAATGACCCACCTACCCCAGATCGCCCGCCTCTACCCAACAGGTTCGGACCACGCGGGAATCGACATGCTCATGCTGCGCCGGCCGCGTCACCGTGATCGGTCCACCAGGTGCTCAGCGTCAACAGGGAGGAGCTGGGCGCACCCTGCGCGTCGAAGAGGGCGTCTTGGTTCGGATAGAACCACGAGTAATCGGGGATGTTGTGTGAGGTCCCGACGGTGAGGCATTCCACGTCCTGCCCCGCGAGTTGCGGGAAGCCGCTGTCGTACCATGTCGCCGTCCCCTCGCCGCCCGTGGCGGTGGGTGGGCAGGCCTGACCGGCCGTTGCTGCGTCGAAGCCGAGCCAGGTGTTGAAGGCTTTGACGCTCGCCGCGTAGTCGGCTGCGCTCCCAAACTGGAGGCCGAACACGGTGCCCCCCGGGAGCGACGGATCAAGGCACTCCAGCGCCGCGGTGAGACCGACCAGCCCGGTGACCGGGGGTGTGTAGGCCTGGCAATCGGTGCTTTGGGGGATGTCGGCCGGCATGAGTTGAGCCACCGTCCTGGACTGCGCGGCGAAGGGCCCCACCGTGGTCGCCGTAGTGGTGGGGGAGGTCGTCGCGGTGGTGGAAGGGGTCGTGGTGGTGGGAGCGACGGTGGTGGTGGTTGTCGACGGTGTCGTCGTGGTCGAGACGGCGGCCGTCGATTTGGACTTCGAAAACGGCGGCAGATGGGCGCCGGCGGCCGCCCCGAAATAGCCCAGGATGACCACGACCAACACGATGGCCACCCCGATCAGCAGGGGCTTGTTGTGGCGGGGGGTGTTCCCGCCGGTCGTCGCCGGGGAAGGGCCCCAACCTCCGACCGGCGGGCCGCCCGACGCCCCCAGCACCGGTGGCGCCCAGTTCGTCGCGGGGGCTGAGGGCGGTTGCCCGGACCAGGACTCGGCCGTGGTGGGCGCGGCCCATCCGGGCGCCGGAGCAGAGCCGGCCCAACCCGCCGCAGTGGGGTTTGCAGCCGGGGACGGCCCCGACCACGCGGGGGGAGCCGCGTTGGCGGCCATGGTCTCCTCCGGCCACGGGCTTGCGGGCTGCGCCGGCCACGTGCCCGGCGCCACACCCCCCGGTCCGGGAGCAGAAACGACAGGCTGACCCCACCCGCCGGGCGCAGCGCCCGGGCCCGGGTTCGGAGTGGCCTGGACCAAACCCAGAGCTTGGGCGAAGACCGAAGTAGCCCAGGAACAGGCTTGCGGGTCGAGACTGGTGCGCTCGCCGAGCAGGCCCGAGGACAGGCGTATGGCGCCCGCCGGGTCGACACCCTGCTGATTCACCTGTTGGGTGAGCATCTGGGCGATCCCCGCGTCGGCTGCCATGAGCAGGATGCCCGACTCGCGCGGCGCCTGCGTGCCCAGATCGCCGAGCGCACTGCGAAGCTGTGCGGTGTGCTGGAGCACGGTCGGGCCGTGCGCAGTCACCGCGGCCTCGAGCGCTTGGACCGCTGCTCCCGTCGAATCGAAGGACCCCAGGTTCGACATGGACCGAAGTATTTCATGGATCACTTCGTGGTGAACAACCCGATGGCTACGCTCGCTCGTGCGCGTCGGCTTGGTCTGCCCCTACAGCCTCACCTTGCCCGGTGGCGTACAGGGACAGGTGCTGGGTCTGGCCCAGGCACTGCGCGACATCGGCATTGAGGCCCGGGTGCTCGGACCCTGCGACGGCCCGCCCCCCGCGGCGTGGGTGACCGCCCTGGGAGCGTCCATACCCACCGCGTCGAACGGGTCGGTGGCGCCCATCGCGCCGGACCCGGCGGCGGCCCTGCGGACCATCCGTGCACTGCGCGATGAGGCGTTCGACGTGGTCCACGTGCACGAACCTGTCGTCCCCGGCCCATCGATCACGGCGCTGATGTCCGCTGAAGCGCCGCTGGTCGGGACCTTCCACCGCGCCGGAGCTTTTTGGATGGCCAAGACGGTGTCGCCCATCGGCCGGCGGCTCGCCTCTCGCCTGGCTTTGCGTTGCGCCGTATCGGAAGAGGCGGCGGCGACTGCCTCGGTGGCGCTGGGCGGTCACTACGAGCTGGTGTGGAACGGGATCGACGTCGAGCGCTTCGCCGCCGCCCCGCCCTGGCCACGCCCGCCGGCCGCTGACCCTCTGATCCTGTTCATTGGCCGGCACGAGGAGCGTAAAGGCTTGGCGGTGCTGCTCGACGCCATGGCCCTGCGGGGGCCGGGCGCCCGCTTGTGGGTGATTGGCGAAGGACCCCAACGCGAGCAACTGGAGAGTGCCTGGCGGGGCGATGCCCGCATCGAATGGCTCGGCCGGGTAGGCGAGGAAGAAAAGCGTCGGCGACTGCAAGCCGCCGACGTGTTGTGCGTTCCGTCCCTGCACGGCGAGAGCTTCGGCGTCGTGCTGGCCGAGGGCATGGCTTCGGGCGCCGTAGTGGTGGCCAGCGACCTGCCTGGTTACCGGCGGGTGGCCAGAGCCGGGTCGGGGGCGCTGCTCGTTCCCCCAGGGGACGTCGCCGCCCTAGCCGCTGCCATTCTCGACGCCGGGACACCGGGGCCGCTCCGCGAGGAGCGACTGCGGGCACAGGCGGCGCGAGCTCGAGACTTGTCGATGACCAGGTTGGCGCAGCGCTACGCCGACCTCTACCACCGGGTGCTGGCCTGACACGGGCCGCCGGGCCGGGGCGGGACCGCTCGCCGAGCGCTGTCGCCTAGCATTCGGGGCCCCATGGCCCCCCTGGATTACGACGCACGCGTCAACGAACGCCGCGCGCTCCTCATCGTCGTCGTGGTGGCCCTCCCCATCGGCGTGGTGGCCGGGCTTTTCGGGCTGCTGGGAGGGCTTCCGGTGGCCCTCGCCGCGTTCGTAGCAGTGACGGTGATCATGGCGGGCTGGCTGTGGTTTACGGCCGACACCCGTGTGGTGCGGACCCTCGGAGGTGGCCCCGCCGACCCAGTCCGACACGCCCGGCTGATCAACATGGTCGACGGGGTATGCAGCGGAGTCGGGGTCAACGCCCCCCGCCTGGTCGTCGTCGATGACCCTGCGTTGAACACCCTGGCCGCCGGCCGGCACCGGAGACGGGCCATCCTGGCCGTCACCACCGGGCTGCTCGACGGGCTCCACCCCATCGAACTCGAAGGCGTGGTGGCCGAGCAACTGGTCCGGATCCGCCGCCGCGACACCCTGCCCCTCACCCTCGCCCTGCCCCTGGGCGCGGTGGGGGTCCGCTTGGCGGGACCCAAAGACGACACGGCCACCGACCTCGTCGCGGTATCGGTGACTCGCTACCCTCCCGGGTTGGCTGCCGCGCTGGAAGCCATGGCGGAAGGAGGAACAGCGTTGGCCCGCAACTCGAAAGTCCTGACCCCGCTGTGGATGGCCAACCCCAACCGGCCGCCGATCTCCGCCAAACGGCCACAACGCCCACGGGCTGTTGAACGGGCGGACGTCGCCGACGCGGTGGACCCCGGCGGGGCGTTTGCCTCGGCGGGGCCCGGCCTCCTGGCCCGAGCCGAAGCGCTGCGCGAGCTGTGAAACGCCGCTCGACCGCCGTGGTGGTCGGAGTGGCGGTAGCCGCGCTGGCCGCCGGCTGCGGTTCCTCCCACAAAAAGGCCGCCCCGACGACCACGACGACTACCACGCTCGCTACGACCACCACCGCTGCCCCGGCGACCACCACCACCATCAAGCCGCCCCCCGTGTACCCGCTCACCGGGCTAGCCGCGCCGAGCGCCGCGGCCGCCCAACACCCGGCGCTGGTCGTCAAGATCGACAACGTTGTCGGCGCGCTACCCCAAACCGGTCTGGGCAACGCCGACGTCGTCTACGAGGAGATGGTGGAAGGGGGCGTAACCCGGTTGGCAGCAGTCTTTCAGCAGGGTGGGGCACCGGTATTGGGTCCGGTGCGCTCCGGGCGGACCACTGACATCGCCATCGTCTCGGATCTCAACCACCCGCTGTTCGGATTCTCCGGGGCCAACCCCATCTTTTTGGCCGAGATCCGTGCCGCGCCCATCGTGGACGTCGACGCCGAGCGGGAGTCGTCCACCCAGTATTTCCGCATGGGCCCCCACTACGCCCCCCACAACCTCTACACCGCGACGGCCGCCTTGTACGCGCTCGATCCGGGCGCCAAGAACGCCCCGCCCGCCCTGTTTTCGTTCCGGACGTTGGGCTCCCCGGCGACGGGGGCGGGAGCGCAAACGGTCACCCACGCAGCGCTGAGTTTTCCCGCGGCCAGCGTCACATGGGACTGGAGCGCCAAGGGCGGCGTATGGCTGCGCGGTCAAAATGGGGCGGCTGACGTCGACTCGACGGGGGCGCAGCTCGCGGCGGGCAACGTGGTCATCGAGCAGGTGCCCTATACGACCGACGGCTACGCCACGGGCGAGGGACTCCCTCCCGCCCCCATTCCCAAGGGGCAGTTGGTGGGAACGGGCACCGCGTGGATTCTGACCGGCGGCAAGATGATCAGCGCCACATGGAGCCGCCCCGCCATCAGCGACGTGACCACCTACACCGATTCGGCGCACCACCCGGTGGCCTTGGAGCCCGGAAACACCTGGGTGGAACTGCTCCCCACCGGCACCACCCCCGCCTTTACGCCCTGATCGGGGACCGGGGCGACCCGCAGAATGGTGTCGGGCTGGCGCTATCGCTGTCGTAGAATCGGCGTATGTCGACGACTCAGCCTGGCTCCGCAGACAAACCGCGCACCGGCACTGACCTGGTGAAGCGAGGCTTGGCCGAGATGTTGCGCGGCGGGGTGATCATGGACGTGGTCAACGCCGAGCAGGCCAAGATCGCCGAAGATGCCGGTGCGGTCGCGGTCATGGCCCTCGAGCGGGTGCCGTCCGACATCCGCCGCGACGGCGGCGTGGCTCGCATGAGCGATCCTGCGTTGATCGAGGGGATTCAGGCCGAGGTGAGCGTGCCGGTCATGGCCAAGGCCCGGATCGGGCATTTCGCTGAGGCTCAGGTTCTCGAGGCGCTCGGCGTCGATTACATCGACGAGAGCGAAGTCCTCACGCCGGCCGACAACGCCTACCACATCGACAAATGGAAGTTCACCGTTCCCTTTGTGTGCGGCGCCACCAACCTGGGCGAGGCGCTGCGCCGTATCTCGGAGGGTGCCGCCATGATCCGCTCCAAAGGCGAAGCCGGTACCGGGGACGTGTCCGAGGCGGTTCGCCATCTCCGCATGATCCTGGGCGATATCCGCAAGATCACCCAGGCCGACTCCGCCGAACTGTACGGATGGGCCAAAGCTTTGGGGGCGCCGATCGGACTGGTGCAAGAACTGGCGGAGACCGGCCAGCTCCCCGTGCCGCTGTTTTGCGCCGGGGGCATCGCCACACCAGCGGACGCCGCCTTGGTCATGCAACTGGGCGCCGAGGCCACGTTCGTGGGCTCCGGCATCTTCAAGAGCACCGATCCGCCCCGTTTCGCCCGAGCCATCGTGGAAGCCACCACCCACTACCGGGACGCGCAGATCGTGGCCAAGGTCAGTCGGGGGCTGGGCGACGCCATGCGCGGCGAAGAGTCCTCCAAGGTCGAGCTCCACCTGGCGGAGCGCGGCTGGTAACTGGCCAGGCGGTGCGGTCAGGTCGGTAGGATCAAAGTGTATGGGAAAGGTGCCGCCAGGTGGTCAGCCGATCGTCGCGTCGTGTCGGCGTTCTCGCGCTGCAAGGTGATGTCGCGGAGCACCGCCGCACCCTGACCCGCTTAGGCGTCGAAACAGTAGAAGTGCGCACCCCGGCGCAGCTGGCGGAGGTCGAGGCTCTGGTGCTGCCGGGCGGCGAATCGACCACAATGTCCCTGCTGCTCGACAGCGCCGGCCTGAGCGAACCGCTGGACAAGCGGCTGGCTGACGGGATGCCCGCGTTCGGGACCTGTGCCGGGATGATTCTGCTGGCCCAACAGATTCTCGACGGCCGGCCCGATCAGCGCTGCTTCGGTGCCATCGATATTTCGGTGCGCCGCAACGGCTACGGCCGCCAGGTGGATTCCTTCGAGACCGCTTTGGAGGTCGTCGGGATGGACGGCCCCATGCCCGCGGTGTTCATCCGGGCGCCTATCGTCGAGCGGACCGGACCCGGGGTCGAGGTTCTGGCTACCGTCAGCCGTGACGGTAAGCAGCGGCCGGTCGTCTGCCGGCAGGGCCCGATCCTGGTTGCTGCCTATCACCCGGAGCTGTCCGCTGACCCACGGTTGCATCAGTTGTTTCTGGACACCGTGGCGGCGTAGGAAGAGGAGAACGATATGTCAGGCCATTCCAAGTGGGCGACCATCAAGCACAAGAAGGGGGCCGCGGACAAGGCTCGGGGGAAGCTGTTCGCCAAGCTGATCCGCCAGGTCGAAGTGGCCGCACGCGAAGGCGGGGGGGACATCGACGCCAACGCCACGTTGCGCAGCATGTACGCCAAGGCCCGGGAGGCCTCGGTGCCCCTCGACACCATCGAGCGGGCCATCAAGCGCGGTACCGGCGAACTGGAGGGCGTCCACTACGAACAGGTGTCCTATGAGGGCTACGCCCCCTGCGGGGTGGCGCTCATCGTGGAGTGCCTGACCGACAACCGCAACCGCACCGGCCCCGACATTCGGGCCACGTTCTCCAAGAACGGTGGCTCGATGGCGGAGCCCGGCGCCGTGGCCTGGCAGTTCGAGCGCAAAGGGATCATCACCGTGCCCAAGGGCGTCGGAGCGAAGGCCGTCACCGAGGACGATCTGATGCTGGTGGCCCTCGACGCCGGCGCCGAGGACATCCGGGATGGAGGCGAGTCGTGGGAGATCACCACGCCACCTTCGGACTTCGCTGCGGTTCGCGACGCGCTGGAGAAATCCGGGGTGACGGTGGAGTCAGCCGAGCCCACCATGGTTGCCAGCTCCACCATCCCCCTGGCCACAGAAAGCGACGCCCGCAAGGTCCTGCGCCTCGTCGACCTGCTCGAGGAGCACGACGACGTGCAAAACGTCTACGCCAACTTCGACATCCCCGACGAGATACTCGATTTGGTGGAAGCCTGAGCTCGGTGAGCGATCTGGCGGCCCGTCCTGTGAGCGTCGGTGACGAGGCTCCCGACTTCACCCTGGAGGGCACCGGGGGGCGGTCCTACCACCTCGCCGGGCAACGGGGCGGCCCGGTGGTCCTGGTGTTCTACCCGGCCGACAAGTCCCCGGTGTGCACCCAACAGCTGCGTTCCTACAGCGAGGACATGTCGGCCTTCGGGCGGCTGGGGGCCACGGTGTGGTGCCTGAGTCCCCAAGATGTCGCGTCGCACGAGGAGTTCGCCGCCACCGAGGGCCTCGTGCTGCCGTTGCTGGCCGACACCGACAAAGCGGTCGGCGCGGACTACCACATCCTCGGCCCCCTGGGCTTTTACCGCCGATCGGTGTTTGTGGTGGACAGCGACGGGCTGATCCGCTTCGCCCGGCGGTCCCTGACCTCGATGACCTACCTGCCCGCGCGGCGTCTGCTCGACGCCGTGGCGGCATCCACCACGGCCTAGCAACCGCCTGCTAGTTTACGAACGCATGTTCGCTCTGGGGATCGATCCGGGCCTGTCGCGGTGCGGGTACGGTGCCGTCGCCTCCGATGGGCCCACGCTGCGCGCTGTCGCTACCGGCCATCTGACCACCCCGCTCGACCAAGACCTGAGCACGCGGCTCGGCATGCTGCTGGCCGACCTGCGCGAACTGATGGTCGCGTACCACCCGGATGTCGTGGTGGTGGAGCGGGTCTTGTTCCAGGTCAACGCCCGCACCGCGATGTCGGTCGGCCAGGTCAGCGGACTGGCCTTGGCCGTCGCCGCCGAAGCCGGCATCCCGGTGGTGCAGTACAGCCCCAACGAGGTCAAACAAGCAGTCGTCGGCTACGGCTCAGCGACCAAGGACCAGGTGCAGCGGATGGTGCAGATTCTGCTCGGATTGGCCGAACCACCCCGACCCGCGGACCGGGCGGACGCGCTGGCGCTGGCCATCTGCCACCTTTCGGGCAGCCGGTTGCGCCTAGCGGCCGAAGGGAGTTCGCGGTGATCGGCTCGCTGCGCGGCGTTCTGCTCGATCGCTCGGTGCGCCGCGACGGCTCGGGCGAAGTCCTGGTCGAGGTGGCAGGCGTCGGCTACCGGGTGGTCGTCCCCGCCGGGGTGCTGGGCCAGGTCGGAGACCTGGGCGCTCCGACGTTCCTCCACGTGCACACCCACGTACGCGAAGACGCCATCATCCTCTTCGGCTTCTCCACCCGCGAGGAGCGGGCGTGTTTCGAAATGCTCATCGGCGCCCACGGTGTCGGCCCCGCGGTGGGCCTTGCCCTGCTCTCGGTCCACTCTCCCGCGGCCTTGCGCCGGGCGGTGGCAACCGATGATGCGGACGCGCTCACTCTGGTGCCCGGCATCGGCAAAAAGACGGCCGCCCGGCTGCTCATCGAGCTCAAAGCCCGTCTCGACATCGATCTGGATGCGCCGGAGCTGGTGGGCGTAGGCGCCGTCGGCGCGGCGACTGGCGGCTCCCTGGCGGTACGCGGAGAGGTGCGCACGGCGTTGGCCGGCCTGGGCTACGGAGCCGACGAGGTGCGCGCCGCCCTGGCCGCCCTGCCCGAGGAGGGGACCGTCGAGGACCTCCTGCGCAGCGCTTTGCGCGACCTGGCCACGCAACGATGACGGCGTGGCCGCGTTGAGAGAAGAAGGGGTGCTGCGCACCGTCGGACCCGCCGCCGATCCCATCGAGTCGGCCGAAGAAGTAACCCTGCGCCCCCGGCGTCTGGCCGATTTTGTCGGGCAGACGCAGCTCAAAGACCATTTGGGCATCATGCTGGAGGCGGCGCGGCGGCGCGGCCAAGCCGCCGACCACCTTCTCTTCGCCGGTCCGCCCGGGTTGGGGAAGACTTCGATGGCCGGGATTGTGGCCGCGGAGATGGGGGCCGGTTTCCGCATCACATCGGGGCCCGCGCTTGTGCGCGCCGGCGATCTGGCCGCCATTCTGACCAACCTGGTCGAAGGCGATGTCCTCTTTGTCGACGAGATCCATCGCCTGGGCCGGGCGGTCGAGGAGATCCTGTACCCGGCCATGGAGGATTTCGAGCTGGACATCGTGGTGGGCAAAGGCCCCACCGCCCGCAGCATTCGCCTCGGTCTGCCTCGCTTCACCTTGGTGGGCGCAACCACCCGGACAGGACTGATCACCGGGCCGCTGCGCGACCGGTTCGGGTTTGTGGCCCGCCTCGACTACTACGATCCCGTCGAACTGCAAGCCATCATCTCGCGCTCGGCGGAGATCCTGGCCGTGCAGATCGACACCCCGGGGGCCCGCGAGATCGCCCGGAGGTCCCGGGGTACCCCACGCATCGCCAACCGGCTGCTCAAACGGGTTCGGGACTTCGCCGAGGTGCGCGGCGACGGGGTCGTCTCGCACGAGGTGGCCCGCGCCGGCCTCGCCCTCTTCGGTGTCGACGACCTGGGCTTGGACAAGGTCGACCGGGCCATCCTCGACGCTTTGTGCGCCCGTTTCGGCGGCGGTCCGGTGGGGTTGTCCACCCTGGCCGTGAGCATCGGCGAAGAACCCGACACCGTCGAAGATGTCTACGAGCCGTTCCTGCTGCAACTGGGCATGCTGATGCGCACCCCACGGGGCCGGGTGGCCACTCCGGCCGCCTGGCAACACCTGGGCCTGGACATGGCCGCCGGACGGCCCACCCCACCGCCCGGGCTGTTCTAGCCCCTGAGGCGGCCACGATCGCCCCAGGGTCAGTGAGTAGCGTCTCGCCGATGCAGGTGCCGGACTACCAGCTCCCCGAGGACGCCATCGCCCAGACGCCCATAGAGCCGCGTGACGCGGCGCGCCTGCTCGTTTCGGTGGCCGAAGGCACAGCGAGCGCACACCGACGGGTGCGCGACCTACCCGAGCTGCTGGAGCCGGGAGACGTGGTGGTGCTCAACAACTCCCGGGTGCTGCCCGCCCGCCTGCGCCTGCACAAAGAGAGCGGCGGCGCAGCCGAAGTCCTGCTCCTCGAGCCGGACCTGGCCTCCAGCACCTGGAACGCGCTGGTCCGGCCCGGCCGCCGGCTACCTCCGGGGACCGTGCTCTACGCGGCGGGCCGGCCCGCTCTCGAGGTGGGCGAACGCCTCGACGCCGGCCAGCGCCGCGTCCGCATCCTCTCCGAGCGGCCCGAAGAACTGCTCGGCGCCCTGGGCACCATCCCCCTCCCGCCGTATATCCGAGCGCCGTTGGCCGACCCCGAGCGCTACCAGACCGTCTACGCCCGGCATCCAGGCTCGGTGGCTGCGCCTACCGCCGGCCTCCACCTCACCGACGAGGTCCTGGCCGCGTGCCGGGCCCGAGAGATTGTCGTCAAGGAGGTCGACCTGGCGGTCGGCCTGGGCACGTTCCGTCCGGTGACCTCCGCGCAGGCCGAGGACCATGTGATGCACGCCGAGCGCTACCGGGTGCCCGCCGACACCATGAAGGCGTGCCGCGACGCCCGTCGCGTGGTGGCCGTGGGAACCACGACGGTGCGGGCGCTCGAGTCCGCAGCGGCCAGCGGGGAACTCGAGGGCCGCAGTCACCTCTTCATCCACGGCCAGTATCCCTTCCAAGTGGTCGACGTCTTGATGACCAACTTCCATCAGCCCCGCTCCACCCTGTTGTTGCTGCTCGAAGCGTTCTGCGGGCCCCGCTGGCGTGTCCTGTATGGCGAGGCCTTGGCCGCCGGGTACCGCTTCTTGTCGTTCGGCGACGCCATGCTCGTGGGGCGCGGCCGGTGACCGCGGCCCGCTTCGAGGTGGCGGCCACCTGCGGGCCGGCCCGCGCGGGGTGGGTGCACACCCCCCGCGGGTCGTTCCCCACACCGTGTTTCATGCCGGTAGGCACTCGTGGCGCGGTCCGCCTGCTCTCCGCCGAGGACCTCGACGCTCTGGGGACCAAGGTGGTGCTCGGGAACACCTACCACCTCATGCTGCGGCCCGGGGCGGAGTGCATCGCGGAGCTCGGCGGACTCCACCGCTTCACCGGTTTCTCGGGGCACATGCTCACCGACTCGGGCGGCTACCAGGTGTTCTCCCTTTCACCGCATGTCGATGACGACGGGGTGACGTTTCGCTCCACCTACGACGGCTCGATGCACCGCTTGACCCCCGAGACCGCGGTCGCCGTCCAGGAGCTGCTGGGCGCCGACATCCAGATGGCCCTCGATGTGTGCCCGCCCCTGCCTGGCCCCGACCACGTCGTGCAACTGGCGACGGCCCGCACCTTGTCCTGGGCGGGCCGTGCCCGCCACGCCCATCAACGGGCCGATCAGTGCCTCTTCGGGATCGTCCAAGGCGGAGTGAACCCCCAGTGGCGGGCCGAGCACGCCACCGCCCTGGTCGAGCTGGACTTCGACGGCTACGGCATCGGCGGCCTGTCGGTGGGCGAACCGCGCCACGAGATGCTGCCCGCGCTCGCCGCCACCACCGCCTGCCTGCCGGAGGACCGTCCCCGCTACCTGATGGGGGTGGGCGACCCCATCTCCATCGTAGAGGCGGTGGCCCTGGGGGTTGACATGTTCGACTGTGTGTTGCCGACCCGCCTGGCCCGCCACGGCACAGCACTGACCGCCGAGGGTCGCTTGGGTCTCAAGGGCGCACGGTACGCCCGCGACGACACTCCGATCGATCCCACCTGCGGCTGCCCGGTGTGTGGACGCTGGAGCCGGGGCTATCTCCGCCACCTTTTCGTCGTCGGCGAACTCACCGGACCTCGTTTGGTGTCACTGCATAATCTGTGGTGGCTTTTCGATCTGGTGGACCGGGTGCGCACCGCGGTCCTGGAGGGCACACTGGATGCCCTACGGGCCAGTGTTGGCGACGCGTGGAGCGCGCCCTCCGTGCGCTAAGGTGCGCCGGCGCCTCCCGAGGCCCCCCTTTCGCCATGCACGCCACCCTCCTCGCCATCCTCCACGCCGCCACGTCCCCCACGACGACGGCAGCCAAGAAAAGCAAGAGTTCCTCAGGCAGTTACGTCTTCCTGATCATCATCGCGGTGCTCGCCGTGTTCTACCTGTTGGTGCTGCGGCCCCGTTCGCAGCGGGCCCGCCAGGCGCAGACCACCAAGAAGGACTTCGCAGTGGGCGACGAGGTGGTGTCCATCGGGGGCATCGTGGGCACCGTCGTAGGCTTCGACGGCGACGATGTCGAGGTCGAGGTTGATGAAGGCGTAGTGCTTACCTTCCTGCGCCGCGCCATCAATCCCAAACAGGCGCCGGCCGGCCCACCCGCCGCACGCGGCGGTTCGCTGTTCGGGCGCCCGACGCGCCCCGCACCCACCCAGGTGGCCGACGACGACGACTTCGATGACGACGACGACGCAACTCCTGCCGGAGGGGACACCCCTGGGGGTGGTCCGGACAATCCGGCAGTGGGCTAGCCCGTGCGACGCGGACTGGTCTGGAGTCTCATCGGCATCATCGCCCTGGCCGTCGTCGCCTTGGGGGCGACGATCGCGGTGGGCCACAAGCCGCTCCTCGGTCTCGACCTCGAAGGCGGGGTCTCGGTGGTGCTCGAACCCCAGGTGACGGTCAACAACGGCACGTTGCAAGAGGCCGTCAACATCATCCAGCGGCGCGTCGACACCCTCGGTGTCGCCAACTCCAGCGTGCAGCGCGAGGGCAGCGACATCGTGATCAGCCTGCCCGGCATCAAAGATCCCGAAGCGGCGCTCAACGTGCTGGGGTCGACCGCCCAGCTGTTCTTCCGCCCGGTGCTGTGCCAGATCGCCAACTATTCGCCACCTGCGGCGTCGACGACCACGACCACCAAACCCTCGACGGCCACCACGAAGCCGTCGACCGGCGCGGCCAAGCCGGCCACCGCAACGACCGCCCCATCGTCGGCGGCTACGGCCACCACCGCAGCGCCCGCAACGGCCACCACCACCAAACAGGGATTGGCCGCCCCCCGGTCGGGCGCAGCCACGCTGAGCGCCTACTACCACGCCGCCAGCCCCACCACCACGGCGCCCAAGTCGACCACGCCGACCACCGCCAAGCCGGCCAGCAGCGCGACGACCACTCCCGCGTCGACAGCCACCACCTTGTCGCCCCAGGAGCAGGTGGCCGAGGCGGCCTGCACTTCGGCCAGCGGGGCCACCACGATCCCCAGCACCCTGCCGGCGCAGGACGACGCGGGCAGCATCGTCATCCTGCCGGATCGCAGTAAGCAGTACCGGTATGTGTTGGGCCCGGCCGACAACAACAACGGCAAGACCCCGCCCGGCGGGGTCAGCTGGGTCAAGAGCGCCACTGCCGAGGCGCCCGGCCAGAACGGGCCGGCGTGGAGCGTGGTCGTCGACTTCAACGGCGTCGGCAATACCGGGTTCAACAAGGTGGCCGGCGAGCGCTACCCGTCGTATGCGGACAACACCTGCCCCTCGACCACCTCGAGCTGTCTGGAGGCCATCGAACTCGACGGCGTCGTCGAATCGGCCCCCGAGATCCAGGCCAGTTCGTTCCAGGGCTCGGCCAGCATCACCGGCTCCACCGGGGCCGAGTTCTCCTCCAGCCAGGCCAACGACCTCGCGGTGGAGTTACGGGACGGGACCCTGCCGGTGCGATTCACCCCCCAGCAGGTCCAGACCATCTCGGCCAGCGTCGGCAAGGACTCGCTGCACGCCGGTTTGCTGGCCGGCATCGTGGGCTTGATCGTGGTGCTGCTCTACATGCTCCTGTACTACCGGGCCCTCGGGCTGGTGGTCATCGTGGGCCTCGGGGTGGGCGGCGCCCTGCTGTACTCGATCATCACCGCGCTGAGCCAGAGCGCCAGCCTGGCCCTGACCCTGTCAGGGGTCACTGGCATCATTGTGTCCATCGGGATCACAGTGGACTCTTATGTCGTGTATTTCGAACGCCTGAAAGACGAGATACGGGCCGGGCGCACGGTGCGCCAGTCCGTCGAGCGCGGCTTCGCCCGGGCGTTCCGCACCGTCCTCACCGCCGACTTCGTGACCCTCTTGGCGGCCGTCGTCCTCTACCTGTTGACGGTGGGCGACGTCAAAGGCTTCGCGTTCATGCTCGGCCTGTCCACCCTGCTCGACGTGTTCACCGCCTATTTCTTCATCCGTCCGGCCGTGATACTGCTCGGCCGGCGACGGCGCCTGACCGAGGCCCGTTTCTTCGGTATCGGACGCGGTCTCGGCTCCACCAGGAACCCGACGCCATGAACGGTCAGCCATGAGCGCCGAGCGCCACAACGTCTTTCAGCGCCTGTTTCGGGGCGAGACATCCTTCGATTTCGCGGGCCGCTGGCGGCGATGGTTCGCCCTTTCGGGCCTGGTCATTCTGGCCGGACTGGTGTCACTGGGAGTCCGGGGCCTCAACTTCTCGATCGAGTTCAAAGGCGGGACCTCATGGGAGGTACCGACCCAGACCGCGTCGCTCGGCGATGCCCGCAACGCCGTGGGCAAGGTGTCCGCCTCGTTGCGCCAAGCCACCATCCAGATCCTGCAGAACAAGCAGACCGGCAAGCGGGAGATCGAGGTGCAGGCCGCGGCCAAAGACACCGGCGACAACGCCGAGGTCACCGCGGTGGCCGCGTCCCTGGCCAAGATGGCCAACATTGACGAGTCTGATGTGACGATCAACGATGTGGGCCCGTCGTGGGGGGCCAACATCACCGACAAGGCCATCAAGGCGGTGATCGTGTTCCTGGTGCTGTGCAGCCTGTACATCTGGCTGCGCTTCGAGGGCAAGATGGCCGTCGGCGCCCTCAGCGCCCTCCTCCACGACATCGTGGTCACCGCCGGCATCTATTCGCTGTCGGGATTCCAGGTTTCTCCTGACACCGTGATCGCCTTTTTGACGATCCTCGGGTACTCCCTCTACGACACCATCGTGGTGTTCGACAAAGTCCAGGAAAACACCAAGGGTCTGGCCTCCACCGGGCGCCTCACCTACACCGAGACGGTGAACCTGTCCATGAACCAGGTGCTGGCCCGTTCGCTCAACACCTCCTTCGTGGCCATACTCCCCATCCTGTCGATCCTGCTGATCGGGTCGGTACTGCTGCACGCCACCGCGCTCAACGATTTCGGCCTGGCCCTCCTGGTCGGCCTCACCACCGGCGCGTACTCGTCCATTTTCATCGCGTCGCCCATCGTCGCCCTCCTCAAAGAACGCGAGCCGCGCTACGCGCAGATCCGCGAACGGCTGGCCTCCCGGTCGCTCTCCGGGCGTCACTTCACGCCGCTCGCCGCGGCCGGTGGCAATCTGACCCCTCGGGCGGAGGATACGCCGCCATCGTTCCCGGCCCTCGGACGCCGCCCCGGCGTTCCCCGCCGGCGAAACCCGGATATCGCCGCGCCGCCCGACGCCGCGGATGGCGCCGCCACGAAGCCCGACGCCACCGGCACGCCGGTCGACGAAACCCTTCCGCAGGCTCCGAGTCCCTCGCCGCCCGACTCCCCGAATCTCCCCGGTGGCGGCGGTCCCGCAGGGACCGCCAGGCCCTCCGCAACCGGCGCCCGCCCCGGCGTGCCGCCGCGACCGCGCAAGAAGCGCCGCCGTTGAGCGCGGGTGTGCGCGGACAGCACGCCGATCCGCACTAGCGTGAAGGGATGGCGCGTGAGGTTGGTCAGCTAAAGGACCATATCCGCGACATACCCGATTTCCCGCGTGCGGGCGTCACCTTCAAAGACATCACGCCACTGCTGGGCAACGCGGCCGCGTTGGCGGAATGCGTGAACGCCCTGGCGGATCACTTCGCCGACATGGGCGTGGACAAGGTCTTCGGTGTCGAGGCCCGCGGCTTCATCATCGCCGCGCCGATCGCCACCCGGTTGGGTGCGGGCTTCGTCCCATTGCGCAAACCGGGCAAGCTCCCCTGGAAGGTGGAGGCCGAGGAATACATCCTCGAGTACGGCACCGACCTGCTCGAAGTGCATTCAGACGCCGTGGACGAGGGCGAGCGGGTGCTGATCATCGACGACGTGCTGGCCACCGGGGGCACCGCCGCTGCGGCAGCCACCTTGGCCGACCGGTTGGGGGCCACCACCGTCGGCTTCGGCTGCGTCATCGAACTGGCCTTTCTCGGGGGCCGAGGGAAGCTGGCGGGTCTCGAGGTGGTTTCACTACTCGAGTACGAATGACCGTTGGTAGAGAAATGACTGGGTCCGGACATGACAGAGATGGGAGCGGTGCCGAGCGGCGATGAGTGAACGGGTGGCCAACCCAGGTCGTCGGGCGAACCGGCATGAGGGCCCCGGTCGGGGTCGGGCGGTGGCGACCGTGGAGCGCGTGCTGCCGTGGCGCCGACAAGTGCAGACCACCGATGCGCTCAATCCGCTGCTCAACGCGTTCCGGGCCCGCCACCCCAAGGCATCCGACACGACGCTGATCGTGCGGGCCTATGAGACGGCCGAGCAGGCCCACGAAGGGCAACTGCGCCGCTCCGGCGAGGCGTACATTTCGCATCCTCTGGCCGTGGCCACCATCCTGGCCGGACTGGGTCTCGACGACGTCACGGTGGCCGCGGCGCTCCTCCACGACGCGGTGGAGGACACGGGGATCACCGTCGAGGACATCGAGGCCGACTTCGGGTCGGCGGTGGCCGCCATCGTCGACGGGGTCACCAAGCTCGACCGGATCCGGTTCGATTCCAAGGAGGCCCAGCAGGCCGCCACCATGCGCAAAATGCTGGTGGCCATGGCCAAAGACCCCCGGGTCCTGCTCATCAAGCTGGCCGACCGGCTGCACAACATGCGCACGGTGGCCGCCATGCCGGAATGGAAGCAGAAGCGGATCGCCCAAGAGACGCTCGATATCTACGCCCCGCTAGCCCACCGCTTCGGTATCCAGGACATCAAGTGGCAACTCGAGGATCTGTCGTTCGCCACCATCCACCCCCGCCGCTACTCCGAGATCGAGCAGATGGTGGCGACCCGGGCCCCTGAACGTGAGATCTACCTGGCGCAGGTCATCGACCAGGTCTCCGAGCGACTGGCCGCGGCGCGCGTCGAGGGCAAGGTGACGGGACGGCCCAAGCACCTCTACTCCATCTACGAGAAGATGGTGGTCAAGGGCAAGGAGTTCGACGAGATCTTCGACCTGGTGGGCGTGCGCATCATGGTCGACTCGGTCAAGGACTGCTGGGCGGCGCTGGGTGCCATCCACGGGGCGTGGGCGCCGGTCCAGGGCCGTTTCAAGGACTACATCAACACCCCCAAGTTCAACCTGTACCAGTCGCTGCACACCACGGTCGTCGGGCCGCAGGGCAAAGCCATCGAAGCCCAGATCCGTACGGTAGAGATGCACCACCGGGCCGAGCGGGGCATCGCCGCGCACTGGGGGTACAAGGAGCGGGCGTCCGCCTCGGACGTGGCGTGGCTGCAGCGCATCGTGGACTGGTCGGCGGAGAGCACCGATCCCACCGAGTTCCTCGAGACGCTCAAGCTCGATCTCGACACCGACGAGGTGTTCGTGTTCACCCCCAAGGGCGACGTAATCACCCTCCCGGTGCACGCCACGCCGATCGACTTCGCCTACAGCATCCACACCGAGGTCGGCCACCGCTGCATCGGGGCGCGGGTCAACGGGCGCCTGGTTCCCCTCGACGCCGAGCTGGTGTCGGGCGACAGCGTGGAGATTTTCACCTCCAAAGTGCCGTCCGCCGGTCCCAGCCGCGACTGGCTGAGGTTGGCGGTGACCCCCCGGGCCCGCAACAAGATCCGGCAGTGGTTCAGCCGGGAACGGCGCGAGGACGCCATCGAGTCGGGACGCGAAGAGCTGACCAAGGCGCTACGCAAAGAGGGCCTCCCGCTGCAAAAGCTCACCGCGGTCACTCTGGCCAAGATCGCCGAGACCATGAACTACGCCGACCTCGAGGCCCTCCACGCGGCCATCGGCGAAGGGCACGCGTCGGGTCGGGCAATCGCCCAGCGCCTGGCCCGCGAGATGCGCGGCGGCGACTCCGAGGTCCAGATTCCGACCACGGCCCGCCAGCCCCGGCGCTCCAACGGGCGCACCATCGCCGGCGTCCACGTCGAGGGCCTCGACGATGTCATGGTGCGCCTGTCGCGCTGTTGCACCCCGGTGCCCGGCGACCAGATCATCGGTTTCGTCACCCGGGGCCGGGGGGTGAGCGTGCACCGCTCCGACTGCTCCAACGCGGCGGCCCTCTCCGCCGGCGAGGTGGGGCGGCTGATCGAGGTGGAATGGGACCGCGACCGCGCGGGCAGTTTCAACGCCTCCATCGAGGTCAAGGCGCTGGATCGCACCCGGCTGGGGGTCGACGTGTGGCGGGTGCTGTCGGACCTGCATCTCAACGTCCTGCGCAGCGAGACGTTGACCAGTCCCGACCGGGTGAGCCGCATGCGCTTCGAGTTCGAGATGGCCGACCCCGCCCATCTCGAGTCGCTGCTGTCGAGCCTCAAGCGCATCGACAGCGTCTATGACGCGTACCGGGTGCTGCCCGGGAAAGGCGGCTGAGCGCCCAGCCCGCGCCGGTACGGTGGGGCGATGCCCGAGCTCCAGCACGTACCGGGAACTTTCGATGTTCTCCCCCCAGCCTCCGAGCGCTGGGAGGTGCTGCTGTCCACGTTCGCCCGGGTGGCCGCTTCCGCGGGCTACGGGCTGCTGATCACCCCGACGTTCGAAGAGCTGTCGGTCTTCCAGCGGGTGGGGGAGTCCACCGACGTCGTCCGCAAAGAGATGTACGACTTCGTCGACAAAGGCGACCGTCATCTCGCGCTGCGCCCCGAGGTGACCGCTTCCGCGGTGCGGGCCTTCGTGCAACACCACCCGACCCTCCCGTGGAAGGTGTGGTACGCAGCGTCCAACTTCCGTTACGAGAAACCCCAGGCCGGGCGGTACCGCGAGTTCCACCAGGTCGGCATCGAAGCGTTCGGTAGCCCCGACCCCGACCTCGACGTGGAAGTGGTGGCGCTGGGCTGGGAGTACTACGCCGCGCTGGGCCTGCGCCGAGTCGAGTTGCTGGTCAACTCGCTGGGCGACGGCACCTGCCGGCCCGGCTACCGGGCGTTGCTCCTCGAGTTTCTCCAGGCGCGCCGTGACCAGCTTTGCCCTGAGCACCAGGCCCGTCTGGAGGTCAACCCCCTACGGGTCCTCGACTGCAAGAAACCCGGGTGCCGGGCCGCCACCGCGGACGCCCCCCGCCAGATCGACCACCTGTGCGAGCCGTGCACCGCCCACCTGGCCCGCGTACGGGCCGGTCTCGACGCCCTGGACGTCCCCTACCGCATCGACACGGGGCTCGTGCGCGGGCTCGACTACTACACCAGAACCACCTTCGAGTACGCCGGACTGGCCCTGGACGGCGCACAGAACGCGTTGGGCGGAGGCGGGCGCTACGACGGCCTGGTGGCGGAAATGGGCGGCCCTGATACGCCCGGCATCGGCTTTGCCCTGGGCCTCGAACGTATCCTGCTGGCCATCGACGCCGAGGACCTCGACACCGGGCAGACAGCGCCGCCCCTTGACGCGTTCGTGGTCGACTTCGCGGGCGGCGAGACGGCGCGCGACCTGACCGCGGAGTTGCGCGCCGCCGGCCTGCGCGCCGACCGCGCCTTCGACGGGCGTTCGCCCAAATCGCAGTTCAAGTCGGCTGACCGCTCAGGCGCCGCGCTGGCGCTGGTGGTCGGTCCCGACGAGGTGGCTGCCGGCACGGTGGCCGTCAAGGACCTGCGGGGCGGGGCTCCTCAAGTGACCGTGCCCCGAGCCGATGTGGTCGAAGAGGTCCGCCGGCGGGTCAGGGGATAAGGACGTTCGGCTGAAGTAAAAGAGGAGAAATACCTCTCTTTCTCAAGCTTGGTGCTTTCCGGTCGATGCCCAGTGCGTGAAGTGTCGCGCAACTAGGGCTCCCGACGCGCGGTCGGACAAGGGGTTCACCCTTATCGAGCTGTTGGTAGCGATGACGCTGTTCACCGTCGTCGCGCTGGCCAGCGGCGCCGCCCTCGACGGTGCCATGTCGGCCACGGCGACCAGCCGGAACCGCAACGTAGCGGCCAGCCTGGTCAGCCAGACCCTCGACCAGGTGGAATCGACACCGTTCCAGGACGTCACGAACCTGGCCGGGACGACCACCGAGGCGGTCAACGGGGTGACCTACACGATCACCCAGACCGTGCTGCCGGCCACCGCCCCGCCCACCAGTGGGACGCCGACTACCTGCAACTTCACCGCGGCGGGCACCGACGGCGAGTTCCTGGTAGTCAACGTCAAGGTGAGCTGGGCGGGCCCGGCGGTGAGCCCTGCGACGGGTCAGGTCGAGGTGTCCCCGCCGGCTGATGTCATCAGCGAGCAGTACGCCAACCTGACCCTCCAGGTGGTCGGTGCCACGGGCAACGACGTATCCGGCACATCGGTCTCCATCAACACCACGCCCACGCAACAAGCGACGACGAATAGCAGCGGCTGCGTCTCGTTCACCGACCTCCTGCCCGGCTCGACCTACACCGTCACCTCGTCCAGCTTCTTGATCGACCAGACCCAGGCTGATCAGGCCAGTCCTCCCGTGGCGACGTGGACGTCGCCGGTGCTGGTGGCCGACACCGCCACCTCCCAGGTGTTGACCTGGGACACCCCCACCCAGATCACCATCGGCGCCCTGACCATCCCGACGGGCTACACCGCCCCCACCGGTTGCTCATCCAGTTGCGTGGCACTCCCCGCCAACCTCGAGGCTTCTGTAGCCAACGGTGGCGGCGGCAACGACACGCTCAACAATTTGGCCTACGGCACGGCAACGGACGTCTACCCCTACTCGGGGGGATGGACGACATGGGCGGGCGAGTGCAGCGGCGCCGCCACGTCCGGTGCTACGGCGGTCAACACGCCCGACAATGGGCTGGCGGTCACCGCCAACGCCGCGTTGTTCCCGGTCACCCTCACGCCCGGAAAAAGCTTGTCGGCTAACGGCACCATCACCGCGACGTGCAGCGGCGGCGCGGCGCTGTCTTGGTCATTTCCTTCGGGAGGAGCCGGCCCTTTCAAGATTGCGGTGCCTGCCGGCACTTGGACCTTCAAGACGACGAGCACTAACCCCAACGAGTCGGTGGTTGAGACGGTCACGAGCAGTGGCGGGGCGTGGCCGCTGTGATGGGCAGCCGCACGAGCACCGACCGGAATGACGCTGGGTTCTCCTTGCTGGAGTTGACGATCGTGATCGGTCTGCTCAGTGTGGTGATGGCCGCGGTGCTCGGCGGGTTCATTGGTCTGCAGAACGCGACGTCGAGCAACGTGGTGCGCCAGCAGACGATCCAGCAAGCCGAACTGGCGATGCAGACAATCAGTAAGGACATCCGGGCGACGGCCGATAACCAGGCCACGGACACCCCGCTCATCCTGACCATGACCGCGACGTCCATCCAGATGGATGCCAATATCGACACCCTCGACAACAACGCGGCGTCGGGTAACGCGAGCGCCTACGGCGGCTGCCCGGACCAGATCACCATCAGTGGCTCGGCGACCCCCGGTGCCATTACCGAGACCCGCACCCATCCCAACAACAGCGCCGGAGCAGCGGCCTGCACGTGGAACACCTCCGTGAACACCTACACGAGGACGTTGGTGACCGGTGCGACTTTGAACCTCTCTTATTACACGTTGGCTGATCCGACCACGAACACCCCGGCTCAGACCTCAACGTTGGCTACCACAACGGCCAGCGTGCAGGTCGTCATCACGGTGAATCCGTCGAACGGTTCGAGCCAGGTCACGCCCGCCTACTTGAAACAGATGGTTCCTTTGGCTGCATTCACCAGTTGGCAAACGAATAGCAACAGCAATGGCTGACGGCCGGTTGCGCAAGAGAGTGCAGGCGGGCCGCCGTAGTCTCATGCAGCGGCTGCGACTGCGCCGTGGGGAGCAGGGCTTCGCCATGATCATTGTGCTGCTGTTGACCGCCATCATGTCGACGTTGATCGTTATTGCCACCCAGGACGCCATCTCGGGGTTGAATGTGTCGCGCTACAACGAGAACTGGAATGCGGCCATGGGGGCGGCGGAGGCGGGAGTGAGCGACTTCATCTACCGGCTCAACTCGAATGAATCCAGTAGCTACTGCATCTCCCTAGCAGCCGAGAACGGCCTACCACCAGGAGCCCCGTGCAGCCCGGTGACCGTACCGCCTGCTTCGGTGGGCAATGTCCAGGTCCCCGACAACAGCAACGCCTACGTTTCTTGTTACAACTACAAGGTCCCCACGAACGGCCTGCCGTTCGGCACCACCTCCGGGGCTACGGCCATACTCCTCGACGTCAACGGTTGGATCGCCAAGAGCAGTTGCGCCGGCACCAGCCCGATACTGGCCGAACGCCAGATCCAGGTGACGCTGACCCGCAACACCTACTTGAATTACGCCTATTTCACGGACCTCGAGACCCAGGACCCGGCCCAGTACAACCCCAACCTGTCCTCGGAGTTCTCCAGTGTCAGCACCGCCCAGGCCGACGCCGACCAGTACTGCTCCAACTACTACTTCGCTATCGGTCCCAACAACACCATCGGCACCAAGCCGTCCGGCGGGATTGCCCTCACCGCATCCACCGACATCCGCCAGAACCACTCCAATACCGGCAGTTACACCAGCTACGCGCCGAACACCATCTGTACCTACACGAAGTTCAGCGGGGGCGACTCCTTCGACGGACCGGTCCACACCAACGACGTGTTCGACTTCAACGGGGCGACAACGTTCAACGGCCCAGTGTCGGTGAGCCACGATGTGTCGGAAACCCAGAATCCCTTGGCATCTGAGCCGACCTGCGGAAATCCTGCGCTGCCCAGCTCGTCCAACTATTACGACGAAGGCGATCTGTGGGTGGACACCGACATCGCCGTCGGTACCGATACGTACCCTCCCAACTTCACCCCTGCGTTCAACGCCGGCATCACCTGTATCCCGCCCATCCCCCTGCCTACTGAGAACTCCAACCTCAAGCAGGAAGCAATCAGCGGCGGCTGCCTGTACCAAGGGCTGACCTATTTCGCTTTCAACGGCAACAACATCACCGTCTACAGCCCCGGAACTCCGTTGGGCACCGCCGGACTGAGCGGTGCCTGCCCGGTCAACGGCACCTTCAACCCTTCGAGCAACGCCAACTTCAACGGCGTCATTTACGTCCAGAACCTCTCCAGCACCTGCACGCTATATCCGATCAATCCGTCCACGACACCGTTCGGCACGATCCTGCAAGCAAACGACCTTAACCAGCTGGTTAACGATCCGAGCGGCTCCGCCGGGTTCAACGCCAACGCCTACGACTGCCACGACGGTGACGCCTTCGTGGGGGGGTCCATGGCTGGGCAACTCACCATCGGCAGTGACAACGACGCCGTCGTCTACCAGGACCTGCTCTACAACGACGACTCGGGGACAGCGGTCTCATCCACCAGTAGCAACGTGCTGGGCTTGGAGCCGCAAAACTCGGTGCAGATTTACCATCCGGTCACCTGCCCGGGATGGACGACGACGTCGGTGGCCAAAGGCACGGAGCCCAGCTACGCCAGTTGCTACAACAGCAGCAACGGCAACATCGACACCAACCTGCTGAGCCCCCCGCCCTCCGTAGGGAACTGCGCGAACGAGGCGGCGTGCACGACCAGCTACATCCAAGCGGCCATCCTGTGCTTCAACGGCGAGTTCACCGCCGAGAACTGGACGTACGGTTCCAACCTGGGTCAGATGACCGTGACCGGGAGCGTCACCCAACGCTACCGCGGACGATTGGCGGGAACCAGTAACAGCGCCGGCTACGGCAAGACGTACGGCTACGACAGCCGGCTGACCTACATCACGCCGCCCTACTTCCTGCCGCCCAACATCTTCTCGTGGGCGGAGTCCTCCTTCGCCGAGACCACGGCTGACGGGACCCACTAGTCGGCCCCAGGGCTCGGTAGCCTCACAGGATGCCGGCGCGCCAGACACCGAGTGGGGCCGCCGATAGCGACCTGTTCTCGGCGGCTGCCGACGAGCGGCTGGCCGCTCAAGCGCCGCTGGCTGCCCGCTTGCGCCCCCGCACGCTCGACGAGATGGTGGGCCAAGAGCATCTGCTGGCCCCCGGACGGCCGTTGCGGGCCCTGATCGAAGCGGACCGGATGTCGTCAATCATCCTGTGGGGGCCTCCCGGGACGGGCAAGACCACTCTGGCCCGACTGATCGCAGGAGCCACGAAGCGCCATTTCGTGCCCATGTCGGCGGTGACCGCTGGTGTCAAGGACGTGCGGGACGTGGTGGCTGGTGCCCGGGACCTGCTCGGCACCCAGGGGCGGGGCACCATCCTCTTTCTCGATGAGGTGCACCGCTTCAACCGGACCCAGCAGGACGCCCTGCTGCCCTCGGTGGAGGATGGCACCCTCACCCTGATCGGGGCCACCACCGAGAACCCCTTTTTCTCGGTCAACGCGCCGCTGCTGTCGCGCTCCACCCTGTTTCGTCTGGAGCCCCTCGCCTCCGAAGCACTCCGTACTCTGGTGGAGCGGGCCCTGGTGCACGAAGGGGCGAGCGCCGAGTCGGACGCCATTGAGTTGTTGATTGGCTTGGTCGACGGCGACGCACGCGCTGCGCTGACCAGCCTGGAAGTAGCGCTGGCCCTGGCCTCCGAGCGCCCAGCCCCCCTACGGCTCACCGAGGCGGACATCGAGGCGGCTCGCAGCGCGCGGGCCTTGCGCTACGAGGAAGACGATCACTACGACGTGATCAGCGCCTTCATCAAGTCGATCAGGGGGTCGGACCCCGACGCCGGTCTGTACTGGCTGGCCCGCATGCTTTCCGCCGGTGAAGACGCCCGCTTCATCGCGCGCCGCCTGGTCATCCTGGCCAGCGAAGACGTGGGTATGGCCGACCCGTTGGCCCTGGTGGTGGCGGAGGCCGCAGCGCGGGCGGTGGACTTCGTGGGCTTACCGGAAGCACAGCTCAACCTGGCCCAAGCGGTCGTGCACCTGGCCACCGCACCCAAATCCAACCGGGTGGCCCTCGGTATCTGGGGTGCCATGGCCGACGTGGCAGCGCAACCGACCGGGCAGGTACCGCCCTATCTGCGCGACGCCCATTACCGCTCGGCGGCCAAAATCGGCCACGGGCAGGGCTACCGTTACCCACACGACGACCCCCGGGGTTGGGTCGACCAGCGCTACCTGCCTGAGCACCTCGCTGGACGCCGCTACTACGAGCCGTCCGAGCACGGAGCCGAGCCGCGGCGGGCCGCGGACCTGCAACGCCGCCGAGGGGTATCGCAACCCGGCGAGGACCCGCCGGTATGATTGGACAGATGGGAGCAGCGTGACGCTCGCCGCCGCCGGCACCTACACGTCGGTCGCGTTGGTGGTGACGGCGATCGCCACCGTGGTCATTCTGATACTGCTGGCTGCCCTGTGGTCCGCGCTCAGAGCGACGCGACGCCTGCGTTCCGCGGCAGACGAGCTGAGCGTCCAAGCTCGGGCGGTCATCGATGAACTGCAAGGCACGGTGGCCCACGCAGCAGCCGAACTCGAGCGGGTAGACGACCTCATCGGGAGCGCGGAGCGCCTGACCGACACCGTCGGTTCGGCATCGCGCCTGGCCTACGGGGCGGTCGCTAACCCGGTCATCAAAGTCATCGCCTTGGGGGCTGGCACCGCCCGGGCCTCGCGACAGTTGCGGGGCCGGCGCGACGACCAAACCCCTCGGGCTGCAAGGAGGTAGCAGTGTTCAAACGGGTCGTATGGATGGGTGTCGGATTCGGGGCCGGTGTCAGTGCCACGGTGTGGACGGAGGTCAAGTTGCGCCGCACGGCCCAGCGCTTCACTCCGGCGGCCATCGGCGACGAGGTCGCCGGGCGCGTTCGGTCCCTGGGCGATGACGTGCGCGTCGCCCTCCGGGAGGGACGCCAGGCCATGGCCGCGCGCGAAGCCGAGTTACGGGCCGGTCATCCTCAGGGCAGGGCCCCGGCGTTTGGGCAGCCGCCGTCGAAGGTCATCGAGTTGGCAGCCGCCAAGAGCCGAGGCCGCCACCCCCGAAGCCCCGAACGTCGTCCCAGCCCCGCAGTACCATGGGCGGATCATGGACACGAACGCCCTTCGGCGCGCCTTTCGTGAGTTTTTTACTGCTCGAGGGCACACGCCGGTCCCGTCCTCGGGACTGATCCCACACCACCCCAGGGCGCCCCTCTTCACCAACGCGGGGATGAACCAGTTCATCCCCTACTTCCTGGGCGAAGAGATCCCGCCCTACCCGCGAGCGGTCACCGTGCAAAAGTGCGTGCGGATCAAAGGAAAGCACGACGACATCGACCTCATCGGTCGCACCACCCGCCACCTCACCTTCTTCGAGATGCTGGGCAACTTCAGTTTCGGGGACTACTTCAAGACCGAAGCCATCGCCTGGGCTTGGGAGCTGCTCACCGAGACACTGGGCATGGACGGTGACCGGTTGTGGCCGTCGGTGTACGTCGATGACGATCAGGCCGCCGACCTCTGGCGCGACCAGATCGGCGTCCCCGCGGCCCGCATCCAGCGCATGGGCAAAGCGGACAACTTCTGGGAGATGGGCGACACCGGGCCCTGTGGCCCGTGCTCGGAGATCTACTACGACCGCGGCCCGGCCTTCGGACCCGAAGGCGGCCCGGCGGGGGGCGGCGGCGAGGAGCGCTACGTCGAAATCTGGAACCTGGTCTTTCCCCAGTACGACCGCCAGAAAGACGGTTCGCTGGCCGACCTTCCCCGACCGGGTATCGACACCGGCGCCGGCCTGGAGCGAGTGCTGTCCATCCTCCAAGACGTTCCCTCCATCTGGGAAACCGACGCCCTGCGCCCCATCATCGCCCGAGCCGAATCCTTGAGCGGGCGGACCTACGGAGCCGACTACGAGACCGACGTCGCTCTGCGCATCCTGGCCGACCACGCCCGTTCCATGAGCTTTCTCATCGCCGATGACGTCACCCCGTCCAACGAGGACCGGGGCTATGTGCTGCGCCGCATCATCCGCCGCGCCGTGCGCCAGGCCTACCAACTTGGCATCGACAAGTTGGTGACGCCCGGCCTGGTGGCGGCGACCGTCGAGGTGATGGGGGAGGGGTACCCCGAGCTGGTCCGCAAAGCCGACTCGGTCAGCGCGGTGGCCGTCCGCGAGGAAGAAAGCTTCCGAGCCACTCTGCGGGCCGGACTCTCCCTGCTCGAGGCCGAACTGGGCGAAGGATCGCAGGTCATCGCAGGGACGACCGCCTTCCGGCTCCACGACACCCACGGGTTCCCTATCGAGATGACCCGGGAAATCGCCCAAGAGCGGGGCGTGCAGGTCGACGAAGCGGGCTTCGACCAGGCCATGCAGGAGCAGCGCAGCCGGGCCCAAGCGGCGCGCCGAGACGCGGCCGGTGGCACCGAGAACGCCGACGCCCGCTATCGCGAACTGTTGGCCGAGCACGGACCCACCCGCTTCGTGGGCTACACCGAAGAGGTGGCCACCGGACACGTCCTCGCCGTGTTGCCGGCCGGCGAAGGAACCTTCGAGGTGTTCTTGGACACCACGCCCTTCTACGCGGAGGGAGGTGGACAGGTCGGCGACACGGGGACCCTGGTGACGGCCACGGGCACCGCGACGGTCATCGACACCACCCCGGCCCTGCGCGGCTTGACCCGGCACCTGGCCGAGATCGACGGCGAAATCGTGGTCGGCCAAGAGGCGACGGCGGCCATCGACACGGCGCGTCGGGCGGCCATCCGGCGCAACCACACCGGCACCCACCTGCTGCACTGGGCGCTGCGACACGTGCTGGGCGACCACGTCAAGCAGCAGGGATCGCTCGTCGCGGCGGACCGCCTACGGTTTGACTTCACCCACTACGCCCCAATCACCCTCGAAGAGCGGGCCCGCATCGAGGACCTGGTCAACGAACGGGTGCTGGGCGACGAAGCGGTAGTAGTGACCGAAATGGCGCGCAGCGAAGCCGACGCAGCCGGCGCCATCGCCTTCTTCGAGGAGAAATACGGCGACACCGTCCGCGTGCTGCGGGCCGGCTCGGACTCCGTCGAGTTGTGCGGAGGAACGCATGTGACCCGGTTGGGCATGATCGGACCTGTGGAGATCACCTCCGAGGGTTCTATCGGATCCAACATCCGCCGCATCGAGGCGACCACGGGCATGGCCACCCTGCGGCACCTGCGCGCCGTCGAAACGAACTTGGCCGAAGCGGCCGGGCTCCTCAAGGCGACACCCGAGGAGCTCACTTCGGCCATCGAACGCAAGCTGGGCGAGCTACGGGCCACCGAAACGCGTCTGCGGTCTGCGCAGCAGGCCGCGCTGAGCGAGGTCGCCCGGACTCTGGCCGCCAAAGCCACCACCGATAGCGGGGTGGTCGTCGCACGCCGTGATGGCCTGCCGCAGGATCAACTCCGCGATCTGGCCCTGCAAGTGCGGGCGCACGAAGGAGTCCGCTACGTGGTCCTGGGTGGGTCTCCGGCGGATGGGACAGTGGTTCTGGTCGCCGCAGTGGCCAAAGGCGAGCCCATCGGCGCGCCTGCGCTCATCGGTCCGGCGGCTCGTCTGGTGGGCGGCGGCGGTGGCGGAAAGAACCCGGAGTTCGCCCAGGCCGGCGGTCGCGATGCCAGCAAGCTCGATGCGGCATTGGATCAGGTTCGGCGCGAACTGACAGTTCAGAGCTCTTGAGCGCACTGGATAGGGAAGCAGATCACCTCGTTCCCGTCCGGGGGCGGCTGCTGGGCGTCGACCTGGGTAGCCGTCGCGTTGGGGTGGCGGCCTGCGATAGCGGACGCCGCCTGGCCTCGGGAGTAACAGTGATCCAACGAGTGGGCGATCGTGTGCGCGAACATAGGCAGCTTGGGGACGTGGTCGAGGAGTACAACGCCGTGGGCCTGATCGTGGGGCTGCCCTTGTCCCTCTCAGGGCAGGTAGGTCCAGCCGCGGCCGGCGTTCTGGCCGAAGTCGACGAGCTGCGCAGCGATCTCGGGATCCCGGTCGAGACCCATGACGAACGATTCACCACCGTGAGCGCAGCGGGTGCGCTCGCCGCTTCGGGCCGGCGGGGACCCAAACAGCGGGCTCTGGTCGACCAGGTTGCGGCAGCAATAATTCTGCAATCGTGGATAGATGGCCCCGGAGGGCGTCGATGAGCGAGACCTACGACCCTGATCGCGAGGACGTCGTGGACGATGCTGACTACGACTCGGAGTACTACGGCTACGACGAACCACTGGACGCGCCTGCGCAGCCCGGCGTTCCGCCGAGGTCAGCGCAGCACTACGACGCCTACGCGCAGCCCCGGTCCGCCGCCCCCCGGCCGGGAGGGGGCGGCGCCCACTCCCGCCAACGCCCGCCGGCACGGGCCAGGCGATCGCGCGGCCACCATCCCGTGCTGGTGGTCATCGCCATCCTCATCGCGGTGGCGGTCATCGCGGTGGCCGGCTTTGCCTACTGGGTGAAAAAGCAGGTGAACCCGGGCGGCAAGCTCGGTCCGGTGGTGACCGTGGTGATCCCTTCCGGCTCGTCGTCGTCCAAGATCGGCTCGGTCCTGGCCGCCGACGGGGTGATCCACTCGGGAAGCATTTTCCCGTACTACGTGCGGATAAAAGGCTCCGGCACCTTGTACCCGGGGACCTATCACCTGGCGAAGAACGAGAGTTACAGCCGGGTGATCGCCGCTTTGCAGCAGGGGCCGCCCATCGTCACGGACCGCCTCGTGATCCCCGAAGGGTTCACCATCGCCCAAATGGCGGTGGCCGTCGGCAAGCTCCCGCACGCGGGGATCACCGCGGCGCAGTTCCTGGCCGCCGCGAACAGCGGGCAGGTGCGTTCCCCGTTCGAGCCGGCTGCGTCCAATAACCTTGAAGGTCTGCTGTTCCCAGCCACCTACCAGGTGCAGGCGGGCGCCGGGGCGGTGGCCCTCCTCCAGCAGATGGTCGACGCCTTCGACCAGAACGCGACGACCGCCGGGCTGACCACCGGGGCGGCCAAACTGAAGCTGACCCCCTATCAGGTGATCATCGTGGCCTCCATGGTGGAGCGCGAAGCGAGCCGGGAACAGGACCGGGGACCGATCGCCAGTGTGATCTACAACCGCCTTCGACTGAACATGCCGCTGGGGATCGACTCGACGCTGCTCTACGGCCTGCACACCACGAACGCCAACGTCAACCCGCAGACACCCAACCCGTACAACACTCGTATCAACCTCGGCCTGCCGCCTACCCCGATAGCGGGGCCGGGGTTGGCCTCGTTGGCGGCGGCCACCAGCCCACCGACCACCACCTACCTGTACTACGCGGTGACCGGCCCGGGCGGCGCGACCAGCTTCGCTTCCAACGCGTCGGACTTCGCCAAGATCGAGACGCAATGTCAGGCGGGCGGCTACTGCGGTTGAGTTCACCGACCGGCACGACGCGTGTCGCTGGCATCATCGGCGACCCGGTCCGCCATTCGTTGTCCCCGCCGCTGCACAACGCAGGGTTCGCCGCCGCCGGTTTGGACTGGGTGTATGTCGCATTCCCGGTGCCTCCGGGAGCCGGGACCGAGGCGGTGGCGGCCATGCGGACCCTGGGAATCGAGGGACTGTCGGTGACCATGCCGCACAAGGGCGATGTGATCGCCGTCCTCGACCGCCTCACCCCCGCGGCCCGCCAGTTGGCAGCGGTCAACACCATCGTCCGCAACGGCGGCGACCTGGTCGGTCACAACACCGACGGCGACGGCCTGATCGATGCCTTGCGCTCCGGTCCCGAAGGCGATCCCGCAGGCCGCCGGGTTCTGGTGTTGGGGGCCGGGGCCACCGCACGAGCGGTATGTCTGGCCTTGGCCGGTGCCGGTGCGAGCGAGGTGGGTGTGGTTGGGCGGCGCCCCGAAGCCATCGCAGACGCCGTTGCGCTGTGCGGGGGCCGGGGCCGGGCAGCCACCATCGACGCCACAGGGGAGGCCGACTTGATCATCAACGCCACGCCAGTTGGCATGGGGACGCCATCTGCGGGGCGCCTCCCCTTCGATCTCGACCCTGAACAGCTGGGACCGGGCCAGGCTGTGGTCGATCTTATCTACCACCCGCTCGCCACCGATTTGGTCGTCGCCGCCCGGGGCCGGGGGGCCCAGGCCAGTAATGGACTGGGCATGCTCGTCCACCAGGCAGCCCGACAGTTCACCCTGTGGACAGGGGTCCCCGCCCCGCTCGAGGCGATGAGCGCGGCGGCCCGCCAGGCGCTTCGACCGCAGTAATAGTGCCTGCCCAATCCTATGAATCGGGCATGAGCTGCTAAATGGGATGTCTGCCTCTAATCAGCTGACATCCTCACAAGCGCCGTACCAGAGCAGGTCTTCAGGACAGGCTCAGGTGTGCCGATGCTGTAGATGTCATTCCTGGAGGTCACATGGCGCTGCAGGGCTCGCTCGAGACAGTCGGACTCTCCGACGTGCTTACACTTCTCGGTCGCGCCGCGAAAACCGGACAGCTCAGCATTGATGGGGCGAAGCAATCGGGAGCGATCGGGTTCCGCGACGGACAGATCACCGCAATCTCCACCGGAGGGGCGGTACAACGCGTCGACGCAGTTGACGCACTTTTCGAGCTCCTGCGTATCGAAGCCGGGACTTTCTCCTTCGACAGCAACACCACCCCGTCGGCCGAAGTTGATCCGGTGGACGTGGAGGCGACACTGGCCGCCGCTCAATCCCGCCTGGTCGAGTGGCGCAGCATCGAAGCCGTCGTCGGATCGACCGAAGCCACCGTCGAACTGGTGGGCAGCGCGGTCGGTCCCGTCACCCTCACCCCCGAGCAGTGGGACATGGTCATCGCCATCCAAGGGGCGTCGAAGGTGGGCGCCGCTCTGGCCCGCCGGGCCGTGTGCGAGTTCGACGGCAGCAAAACCATCAAGGGCCTGGTCGACGCTGGGTTTGCCCGGATCGAGGCGCCCAGCGAAGCTGCGCTGCCCGTCGTCACGCTCCCCGAGTCCGAGATCCCGGCCGTGATCGCTCCCGCCCAGCCCCATCACGGGTTCGGCTCCTACAGCCTCACCTACACGCCCGCTTCAGCGGTTGGCGCTGCATGGCCCGAAAGCCCGATTCTACCCGGGCCCGAGGTTCCGGTGGAGCTGGACTTCGCCCCAGAGGCACCTGCGGAACACGCCGCCACCGATCCCGGTCTCGATGAGATGTCCGCCGACGCCGTTGTCGAAGACCTGGCAGACGACACCGAGTATGCGAACACCGGGGCGGACATGCACCCTGAGGAGGATGCGTCTTCGCAGCCCGAACCCGCCGCCACCGAAGAAGTCGCAGCACCGAGCGAGACCGAGGGGGTCAGCGAAGTCCCCGAGGCAGCGCCGCAGGCGCCGCGCGATGAGCCGCTGAACCGCGGATTGCTGTTGAAGTTCCTTTCCTCTGTCCGGTCGTAGCCCGATGTCCACCAGCACCGACGCCACCCATGCTGTAGACACGGGTCCCGCATCCGAGGACGAGCAACTCGGGCATCTGCTGGTGGCCAACGGTCTAATCTCCCGGGAAGAGCTGGCGCTGGCCCTCGAGGAACGAGACAAGCGGGGCACCAACCTGAGCAGGGTGCTCATCGAGGACGACCTGGTCAGCGAGAACGCGCTGGTGGCAGCATTGGCCTCCCAGCTCGGCCTGCGTTTTGTGGACCTGGCCGAGGAAGACGTCGACCAGGGCGCCGTCGATCTCATCAGCGACAGCCTGGCCCGTCGACATCTGGCCCTGCCGATCGGCTGGTCCGAGGGCCGCCTTGTGGTGGCCATGGCAGACCCGTCGAACGTGTTCGCCATCGACGACATCCGCACACTGACCAAAGCAGACGTCCGTCCCGTGGTCGCCACCCGGGCCTCCATCCAAGAGGCCATCAACCGCTACCACCGGGTGGACAGCGACGCCGAGGACATCACCGCAGCGGCTTCGATCTCTTTCGGCGCCGACGACGCACTGGCCAACGTCCGCGAGGTGGTCGAAGACGCCCCCATCGTCAAGCTGGTCAACCTGATTATCACCCAGGCCATCGCCGACCGGGCCTCCGACATCCACATCGAACCGGGCGAGCACGATGTCCGGGTCCGTTTCCGCGTCGACGGCGTGCTGCACGAGGTCATGCGGCCACCGAAGAACATCCAGGCCGGCATCATCAGCCGTCTGAAGGTGATGGCGGAAATCAACATCGCGGAGCGTCGTATCCCCCAAGACGGGCGCGTCACCACCACCATCGACGGTCGTCACGTCGATCTCCGGGTAGCCACCCTGCCCACAGTGCACGGGGAAAAGATCGTGATGCGGATCCTGGACAAGCGCCAAGCGGTGCTCAAGCTGGCCGACCTCGGTTTCCATCCCGACAACATGGCCCGCTACGCCGCCTCCTACACCAAGCCCTACGGCACCATCCTGGTGACCGGTCCCACCGGCTCGGGGAAGTCGACGACGCTCTACGCAACCCTCAACATCCTCAACGAAGAGAGCAAGAACGTCATCACCGTCGAGGACCCGGTGGAATATCAGCTGGCAGGCATCAACCAGGTCCAGGTCAACTCCAAGGCCGGCCTGACGTTCGCCGCAGCCCTGCGATCCATCCTGCGATCCGACCCCGACATTGTCCTGGTGGGCGAGATCCGCGACCAGGAGACGGCGCGCATCGCCATCGAAGCCGCGCTCACTGGCCACCTCGTGCTCAGCACTCTGCACACCAACGATGCTGCGAGCACTCCCAGCCGCCTCGTCGAGATGGGAGTCGAACCTTTCCTCGTCGGGTCCGCTATCGACTGTGTGGTCGCCCAACGACTGGCTCGGCGCCTCTGCGAAAAATGTCGGCAGCCTTACACGCCGGAACGGAAAGAGCTCCAAAACGTAGGTTGGGACTTTGAACTCCTTGGCGGTGGCGACGAGTTACCAACGCTCTATCGGGCAGTGGGTTGCGGATCCTGTGCGAAGACGGGATACTTCGGGCGGATGGCGGTCCACGAAGTAATGACGATTACTGAGGAAATTGAGCGGATCATCGTCAACCACGGCCACTCCGACGAGATCAGACAGGCAGCTCTGGCTTCAGGAATGGTGACCATGCGCCAAGCGGGTCTCACCGAGGTCCTAGCTGGCGTCACATCGATCGAGGAGATCCTCCGCGTCATCTCGTGACGCTTCAGATTCAGCCGTCGTATGCCGAAGGTTGAATTGTGCCCAGTCCTTCCCGCCGCGTCGCCGAGTTCTTGGTGGACCGGAAAGTGTTGGCCCGCGATATGGCAGAGGAAACCCTGGAAAGGGAAGCCTCTAGCGGGGTTCCCTTCGCCAAAATCCTCTCGTCAGAGGGCCTGGTCGATGAACGCGACCTGGTGGCTGCGATCGCCGATCAGGCAGGACTGCCGTTTTGGGACCCCCAAATAGACATGATCAGCCCCATGGTCGAGGGACTAATCCCTGCGACGTTGGCCCTGAAGCTGCGAGCCTTGGCCATTCGGGTCGATGGCGAGGTACTCCTAGTGGCCATGGAAAACCCGGCCGACGTCACGGCCATCGAGGCCATCGAGCAGGAGATCGCCTGGACGGTTCGCCCCATGATGGTGTCGCGCAACGACCTCCAGCGCGCTCTCGGCGACATGTACTCTCGCGAACTGGAAGCGGAAGCCCTGTTGCCGCTCGACGGCGGAGTCGCGGACCTTCATATCAATACGCTCCTGACCCGCATGATCGAGTTAGGCGCGTCAGACCTTCATCTGTCGGCTGGCCTTCGGCCCTGTGTGCGTGTGGACGGCGCCATCTCCCCTCTGGAGGAGTATGAGCCGCTCAACGCTTCAGAGGTTCGCAGCCTGGTGTACGGGATCCTCACCGATCGACAGCGCGAAAAGTTCGAGGCCAACCTGGAGCTCGACACCGCCCACGCCGTGCCCAACGTCGGCCGTTTCCGGGTGAACGTGTTCCTCCAACGCGACTCCGTGGGCGCTGTGCTGCGGGCCATCCCCTACAAGATCGTTCCCTTGGAGCAGCTCGGGATCCCCGCGGGGGCAAGCGACCTGGCGCGCCTGCCTCGTGGCCTCGTGCTGGTCACCGGCCCTACCGGATCGGGAAAGTCGACCACCTTGGCATCCATGGTGGACATGATCAACGCCACCCGGCCCCTGCACATCATGACGGTCGAGGACCCCATCGAGTTCTTGCACCAGAGCAAGCGGGCGATCGTCAACCAACGCGAAGTCGGCGACGACACCCATTCTTTTGCCGACGCCCTCAAACACGTACTTCGCCAGGACCCCGACGTGATCCTGGTGGGCGAAATGCGCGACCTGGAGACCATTCAGGCTGCGCTGACCGCTGCCGAAACTGGCCACTTGGTCTTCGGGACTTTGCACACTCAGGACGCGCCGCAGTCGATCGATCGCATCATCGATGTCTTTCCCTCCCACCAGCAGCAGCAGATCAGGGTGCAGCTGGCGTCGGCCCTCCAAGGCGTCGTGACCCAGCAGTTACTGCCTCGCCACCGTACGTCGGGCCGCGTGCCGGCTTGCGAGATACTGGTCGCCACAGCTGCTGTTCGGAACCTGATCCGAGAGGGAAAGACGCACCAGATTTACAGTGCGATGCAGTCAGGGGCGCGCCTAGGCATGATCACCATGGACCAACACCTGGCCGAGCTGGTGCGGTCCGGGTTGGTGTCGATGGAAGCAGCTCTTGAGCGCTGCCATAACGAGGCGGACCTTCGCCGTTTGGCGGTGGCTGTCTGATGATCGAATGCAGGAGTAGCCACTGATGGCTCAGACCTTCACCTATAAGGTTCGCGACACCTCAGGCAAGGTTGTTACCGGCTCGCTCAGCGGAGACAGCACAGCCCTCGTCGCCACCAAGCTCCGCGACATGGGCTACGTCCCCATCGCCATTGACCGCCGCAAGTCGGTCAGCATGAAGATGGACATAAAGATTCCGGGATTCAGCAACCGTGTCACTCTGAAGGAAGTCGCTGTCTTCAGTCGCCAGTTCGCCACCATGATCGGGGCAGGCGTCACCCTCTTGCGCTCGCTGTCCATTCTGGCCACCCAGACCGAAAACACAGCGTTTGCGTCGGTGATCGATCAGGTTCGCCAAGACGTCGAGAGCGGAGCGTCATTTTCCCAATCCCTGGCCAAGCATCCCAAACAGTTCAACCGCCTCTACATCTCGATGGTGCGGGCCGGCGAGACCGG
>Ga0182030_10001645_pt1 | contig 46466 bp, 47 predicted proteins | sample 812S3MmetaG_FD_121299 | JGI IMG/M metagenome (GOLD analysis project Ga0182030, IMG submission 121299) | Permafrost microbial communities from Stordalen Mire, Sweden - 812S3M metaG (Illumina Assembly) | ecosystem: Environmental > Terrestrial > Soil > Wetlands > Permafrost | place: Sweden...
GGAAATAAAAACTCTTTTGGGCTGAACTCGACCTGATCGTTCCGCCAGGCTCGCGTGACGATTTTGAATGGCCTGGTACACCCAAGGCGGCCCCTCAACTTGAAGTTTCGGGGCAGGGGTACCAGGCCCACTATTCTAAAAAGTTTGTGATCGATAAATGGGATCAGGCGATACGCTCGCTTATCTAAAAGACCGATCAGGTTTGGGTTTGTAGTCGGTTTTGAGCCTCGTTAGGCAACCCTATTGGGTCATTCCTTCTTTTTGCTAAGCTATTCAAATGTAAACGGGGGTGACCATGTCAAAAGCGATGAAAAAAGAAGAAGCCCATAAACTGATCGACCAAATGCCCGTGAACGCGACTTGGGATGACTTGATGCATAAGATCTATGTCATCGAGGCCATTGAGCATGGTTTGGCCGATAGTGAAGCCGGGCTAACGAAAGACGTGGCGGAGATAAGGGCCAAATATGACCTATCAAAATGAAGGTCCATTGGACCCGTACCGCGCCGGGCCTTCCGGGTTCTTCATGGAACTGCCTGATCCTTTTTGTTAAACTGATTTCTCATCAACGTTTCATTCTTTGGGTAAGATTAAAAATGACTTATCAAAAAAATCAAATTCTCGACCTTCTCCATCGGGAAGCCGTCTTTTTCCACCACTCGGGTGTTCGCCGGATCGGCCTTTTCGGCTCGACCGTCCGGGGAGAGGACCGTGAGGACAGCGATCTGGATTTTCTCGTGGAAATGGAAAAGCCGACGTTTGACAGCTATATGGACGTCAAACTGCGCTTGGAAGACCTATTTCACCGGAAGGTCGACCTGGTCTTGAGCCACCGGCTGAAACCCCGCATTCGCCAAAGGATCCTGGACGAGACGGTTTATGCCCAGGGATTATAAAGTCTACCTGGAAGATAATCTGGAAGCCGTTGAGAAGATCCGAACCTACCTTTCCGGTCTGGAGTGGCCTGCAGCGTCCCAAGACCCCAAAACCTATGATGCCGTGATCCGTAATCTGGAGATCATTGGCGAAGCCGTCAAAAACCTCCCGCCCGAATTCAAGGATACGATGCCCGGGATCGAATGGCGGAAGATCGGCGGCCTGAGGGACATATTGGCCCATCAATATTTTGGGATCGACGAGGCCATCATTGGGGACATCGTTGAAAACAAACTTTCGTCACTGGAAAAGGCCGCGCAAAAAGGCTTGGAAAAATGATTGCCTGAAATCGAATTGAAGGGATACTTCCCATGAAAACCCTCTCCCGAGCGAAGAGTCGAGGACCATCCAAGGAACGGATTCGAACCCCATTGGGGGCTCACCGCGTGGCTTTTATCACCGGCATTACGGGCCAGGATGGCTCCTGGCTGGCGGACTTGCTCCTGGTAAAGGGCTATCAAGTCCACGGCATGGTGCGCCGGTCTTCTTCCTTTAATACAAGCCGGATCGACCATATCTACCAGGACCCGCACGAGATTGGACGGAGGTTTTTCCTCCATTACGGCGACCTTTCCGATTCCTCAGGGCTGTTCAAGCTCCTTTCCCAGATCAAACCCCATGAAATTTACAATCTTGGCGCCCAGAGTCATGTGCGCGTTTCCTTCGACCAGCCCGAATATACCGGGGAAGTGACCGGCATCGGCACCATCAAGCTTTTGGAAGCCATGCGTTCGGCCTGCCCGAAGGCCCGTTTTTACCAGGCTAGCAGTTCGGAACTTTACGGCGGGCTTGTTTGCCCGAAAAAGGGTTACAACGAACAAAGCCCCTTTCACCCCAGAAGCCCCTATGGCGTGGCCAAGCTTTACTCCTTCTGGGCGGCCAAGAACTACCGCGAGGCCTACGGACTTCATATCTCCAACGGAATCCTCTTCAACCATGAGAGCGAGCGGCGGGGGGAGACCTTCGTAACCCGCAAGATTACCCGCGCTTTGGGCCGGATCCGGCTGGGGCTCCAGAAAACCCTATTCCTGGGAAACCTGGACGCGAAAAGGGACTGGGGAGACGCCAAGGAATTCGTGCGGGCCATGTGGCTGATGCTCCAAAAACCCAAGGGCGATGATTACGTGGTGGCCACGGGCGAAACCTATTCGGTGAAGGACTTTCTGAAAGCGGCTTTTGATTACGCGGGCCTAGATTGGAAAAAACACGTCAAGTTCGACCCCCGCTACCTGCGGCCTACCGAGGTGGATTACTTGAAAGGGGACGCTTCCAAGGCCCGGAAGGCGCTGGGCTGGCGCAATGAAACCACATTTGAACAACTGGTGAAATGCATGGTGAACCACGACCTGGAAGTGGCGGAAATGGAAAAAAGGACCCTTCGTTAGTTCTTCGAACTCCTCAGGGCGAGGCAAGAAAGCGTATCAATGAAACTTTTCATTTCGGGGCACAGGGGCATGGTCGGGTCGGCGCTGGTGCGCCGGTTCCAGGCCGAGAAGGGCGTGGAGCTGGTTCTGAAAGACCGGTCCCAGCTGGATCTCTGCGATCAAAGACAGGTTTTTGATTTCTTCAAGACCGAAAAGCCCGACGCGGTGATCGTGGCTGCGGCCAAGGTGGGCGGCATCATGGCCAATGATACCTATCCCGCCGAGTTCCTTTTCCAGAACCTGGCCATCGCCCAAAACAGCGTCGAAGGCGCCTATCGGGCCGGGGTGAAAAGGGTTTTGTTCCTGGGGAGCGCCTGCATCTACCCCAAACTGGCCCCCCAGCCCATGCGGGAAGATTACCTGCTCACCGGCACACTGGAACCCACCAATGAGGCCTATTCGGTGGCCAAGATCGCGGGCATGAAACTTTGCCAGTATTACCGGAAACAATACGGGGTGATGTTTCATTCGGCCATGCCGATCAACCTTTACGGGCCCGGTGACAACTATCATCTTCAAAATTCCCATGTGCTGCCGGCCATGATCCGGAAACTCCACGAGGCATGGGAAACCCAGGCCCCCCAGGTCACCTTCTGGGGAACGGGAAGCCCCCAACGGGAGTTCCTTCATGTAGACGACCTGGCCGACGCCTGCGCCTTTCTCCTTGCGTTAACCGACCCTCCCGATTGGGTGAACGTGGGGACGGGAACGGACGTGACCATCAAGGCGCTGGCGGAGCTGGTGGCGGAAACGGTCGGATACAAGGGGAAGATGGGGTGGGACGCCACCAAACCCGATGGCGTGCCCCGGAAACTCATGGATGTTTCCCTCATGACCCGCCTGGGTTGGAAGGCCAAGATCAAACTTCAAGAAGGCCTTAAACGCACCTACCGGGAATTCCTGGAGGAAAAGGCGGCCGGCCGGCTGAGGGAATAGCGAAACGGGCCTTCCGACGCGGTTAAGTCCGCCCGGACTTTGGGTTTTAAAACAGTTGGTTTTTTAGCCTCGGGGCATGACCTGCCCCGTCGGGAGTGGCTTGGTGTTCTGCCGAAAATGCAAAATCAAGATGAGGGAACTATCCCACTCGGCCCACAAGCAGAGAAAATTCCTTTGCCCCAAATGCGGAAGGGCCCGAATGATGGCGGGCAAAGAAAAAGCCGGCGACCGTCGGCGGAAGCAGAAGTATTAAGGCTGGAGTGGTAGGTACACCAAACCAATTTATAGATGGTTTGGTGCAATCAAACCCCGTACCTCGACTTGTTGTCTCGATACAGATGTTTCATAACTTGGTGCAGGGGGCCGGTTCCCTTTTGGAACCGGCACACCCAAACCTCGCGCCTCGGTCCCGGTTCTATTTGGCATTTGAACCGGGACACCTAAACCTTGCATCTCGACTTGTGGCCTCGATGCAAGAGTTGGTGACCTTGGCGCGGTGGAGTTGAAGTGTCATGAATCTGTACATATGGTATGATGATCTCATTAAGAGGAGGGATAAATGATTACCGCTACTTTTACCCAGCTGAGGAATAACGCCGCCAGCTATTTTGACAAGGTGGAAAAGGGAGAAACGGTCCAAATTTATCGCAACGGAAAACCCTCCGCTGTGCTGGTCAAGGCGGAAGAAAAACACGACGCAAAAGCCTACTGGAAAAACGCCAAGCCTCTGATTGATTTAGGGTCCGATCTATCCAGCCGAATGTTGCGGGAAGAAAGGAAAAAAGCAAGGTGAAGGGTGACGCCTATTTCGATACCTCGGCCTGGTTCAAAAGGTATTTCAAGGAAAAGGGGACGGAAAAAGTTCTAGCCCTGATGGAAGAATCCGAAAAGGTATGCTTGTGTGATGTGGGAATCCCAGAATTGTTCGCCATATTAAGACGCCAGGTTCGGGACGGGCTCCTCTCGGAGAGCCAATATGCGGCCGTTAAGAAAGCCGTTGGGCAGGATTTGAAGGAAGTTTCGGTATTTCCATTGGACGCGGCCACGGTGAATGAGGCAATCCACTGCCTTGAAAACGCGGTTCTTCGCGGCTTTGATTCTATTCACGTCGCCTCCGCCCGGATCCATCGATGCGGCCTTTTTGTTTCCGCCGACAAAAAACAATGCCGGGCAGCCAGGAAGCTGGGATTGCGGGTGATGGAAATCGGTTGACCGGGCTCGGACGGGGATCGGGGCCGGATGGGGCTTTTCAACTTGGATCAACCCCCTATCAATTCATAAATGATCAGGCCCGATCAAACCCGGCGTCCCACTTTTGGGGCCCGCTACAGATGCTTGTAATCTCGGTTCGGACAGTTCATGACTTGGCGCAGGGGCGGGTTTGGTTTTCACGATTTGCGGAGCTTCCTTTAGTTTCACAATCCCGTATTTTCTTTTCGTGCCCATGATTCGCTCGTAAGCCAGGTTGACCGAGGAAAGCTTGATCTTGCCCCCCTTCACGCCCGCGACCAATGCGTTCATCACTCGCCTTTCCAGGTTGTCCGTCACCAGCAACACATCCACCCCCGCGTTCACGGCCTGCACCACGGAGTCTTCCAGGGGGTATTCCTGCTTGATGGCGTTCATGCGCAGGTCGTCCGAGATGACAAGACCCCGGTAGCCCATCTGTCGCCTTAAGATCTCCTGGATCCATTCCTTCGAGAGGGAAGCGGGATAGACGGGATCGATGTTGGGATAGAGCACGTGAGAAATCATCACCGCGTCAAGACCCTGGTTGTGGATCAGGTCCTCATAGGGGATAAGGTCGGACCGCACCAACTGGGATAATTCCACAACCGCCACCGAGACCGATTGGTGGGGGTTTTCCACGCCCAGGGACTGGGTGGGGAAATGCTTGGCCGTGGCCAGGATGCCCTCCCGTTTCATGCCCTGAATAATGTTCTGGGCCATGCGGGAAACGACCTGGGGGTTGGCCCCCAAGGACCGGTTGTACTTGGAAATAATCTCGTCGATGCCGTGGTCCAGGTCCACCACCGGGGCCAGGTTCAGGTTGGCGCCGATTTCCTTCAACTGCCGGCCGCTCAAGCGCCCGAATTTGTAGGCAAGTTGGGAACTCTGGGTCGAGCCCAGGGCCTTCTGAGAGGGGAGGGTTTGGAAGCCTTGGGCTTCCCTTAAGCGTCTCACCGCACCGCCTTCCTGGTCGAGGGCGATGAATAGCGGCGTGGGCGAAGTGCTTTGTAGCTCGTTGACGTAGAGGGAGATCTGACGGCGGGACTGGATGTTATGGCTAAAGAGGATCACCCCGCCGATCAGGCCGTCTCGAATCGCGTTCTTCTTAGCCCCGGTAAGTTGGATGCCGGGTACGGAGACCATGATCATCTGGCCGATTTTTTTGCAGAGCGTATTTAGCTCGTCGGGGCTTAAGGAAACCCGTTCGACAGGCGATTCCCCACGTTTGAGATCGTCGAAGAATACAGGCAGGGGACCGGCGTAGGGGTTCAGGCCCAGCGCTTCGCTGTAGCGGCCCAGAGCGGCGGTATCCAAACCCATCTCGTAGTAGCAGTGGCCCTCAAGAAGTGGCGGGCCGGACGCGAAGGGGTCGTTCGACTCGGCCATGCCGCATAAGCGCAGGCAGGGAAAATAATCCTGCTGGTTGAAAGCGGCCCGGGCCGCCTCGAATTGAAGGGACGCCAACTGGTCTACGCCGTTGGGAAGAAAGCCTATGAATCCGAAAACCAGCATGGCAAGAAGGGGTAGGAAGAGGATGGGGCGTAGGACCATTTGCTTATTTTATCCTTTCTCGGCCTTCTTGTGGGATCGAAGGCCCCTCAATTCAAGGGTTTTCACCTTTAAATGAGTTCTCGAAAATCGAAGTGAAAAATTAACAAGTTTTGTTGAAGCGCTCCCGTATAAAAACGCTAACAGATCTCAGTGAAAAACGATCAGCGGACGAAAGTATGGTAAATTTCATTATAAGGTTTTACTTTTTTCCTCCATGGAAGGTATGAAGTGCCCTTAAATCGATTCCAATTGTCTCTTCGTAAAACTTTCTTAAATAGTTCCATTTTTGTTTTCTTCGCGGTTTTTTTCGTGGGTTTCCAGGCCCTGGCCGTCACGAATATTCCTCCCCAGGCCTGGAGCCGGGATATAAACGCGGGAGGATACACCGACGGTGCCCCGGCGGGTGGGTTCGGCGCGGGGAGTTACACCTGGGACTTTTCGGGGAATTTCTACCTGAGCCGATTGAATATAGCCTCGGCCCCTGCCGCATGGGCCAACAATAATCCCTATCCCACGGACGCCAACTGTCACTTCTATATGTATCAGAAGCCCTCGGGTTTGGCCGCCGTAACCTACCGGCTGAACGCCGCCGCGCTGGGAACGGGGCAGGCCACCTATTACTCCCTTTTCCCCAAATCGTGGGTGGACTACTACGGAACCGATTTTCCCTGCAAGGCCCGGGTGACCCAGTTCACGCCCTTGATTCCAGGGGATTACACACGAAGCTCTTTCCCTGAGGCCATCTACGAGTGGGACCTTTCCAACAACACCTGTGTATCCACCGACGTGGCCATCATGCTGACTTGGGACAACACCTTTAGCGGGTCGAGCGCGGCGGTCAGTGTTTCGGGAAGCAACACGGGGCTTCGGTTAACCCGCGCCGGGAACGCCACCTCCAAGACCCAGGGCGAATTCACCCTGGGCTGCGTCTCAAGCGCCGGGGTGACGGTGACCTACGAATCGGCCGCGAGTGTGGCCAACCTGGAAACGGCCTTTGGCGCCGCCGGAACCCTGACCAACGGCGTGGGGGCCAATACCCTCGGAGGCATCGCCTTCAAGGTGACCCTGGCCCCCGGACAATCCATCAAGGTTCCCATTGTGGTGGCTTGGGATATCCCCTTAGCTCAACCAGGCACGGGTGCCCAGTGGTACCGGGAATACACCCGCACCTACGGCAAGACGGGCCTGAACTCCTTTTCCGTCGCCAACGACGCGTTGAACAACTACAGCGCTTGGGAAGCTTCCATCGACAGCTGGCAGGGCGGTATCCTAGGCGGACCCTATCCGGACTGGTTCAAGCAGATGCTCTTCAACGAACTTTACTACTACGTCATCGGCGGCACCCTTTGGGAGGCGGGCCAATACGGCTCTACCCAGTTCGATGCCGGGCCCGACATGTTCAGCAGTTTGGAATCCTATATTTATTCCTTTTACGGCACCTCGGATGTTCGCTTCTACAGCTCATGGGCCCTGGCCCAGAACTGGCCTAATATCGACAAGCAGGAAGTGGAGCAATTTTGCGACAGCGTAACGGTGGTGGGCGCACCGCCCGTACCCCGGCCCGTGGCCATCGGCACCTGCGCCCATGATTTCGGGAGCCTAAACGACGTCTTCACGGCCTGGAACGACTATACCTACCGGGATTCCACTCAATGGAAGGACCTGAATTCCAAGCTGGTGCTGATGGTTTACCGCGACTGGGAAATGACCGGGAAAACCGACACGACTTTCCTTAATTACTGCTGGCCGGCCATCCAGTTGGCCATGACCAAGGTGCACAGCCAGTGCGTGTCGGGAGGCGTGACCTACCACCTGCCCATCTCTAGCGGAATCGACCAGACCTACGACGACTTGGGATTGACCGGCGAGACCGCCTATTGCGGAAGCCTTTACCTGGCGGCCTGCGAGGCGGCCCAGGCCCTGGCCACCCAGCAGGGAAACGCCGCCCTGGCCACTACCTACAATTCCTGGCTCACGATGGGCCAAGCCGATTTCGAGGCAAACCTTTGGAACACGACGGGGAATTATTACAACATCGATACCGGAAGCGGGGCGGGAGGCGTGACAGGCGTGGCCCGCATCATGACCGACCAGCTGTGCGGCCAATGGTACGCCAAGGCCTGCGGCCTGGCCGACATCGTGCCCACGGCCCACGCGGTCAGTGCCTGGCAGGCGGTGGCCAACAACAATTGGGCCAAGTTTAACCCAGGAACTTACGGGGCGGTCAATGTCATGACCTCGGCGGGGAATATCGACACCAGCACCTCCCAAAGCCAGGAGGCCTGGGTGGGTACGACCTGGGGCGCGGTGGCTGGAATGATCCAACAAGGCATGTTCGCCCAGGCGGTGTCGATCGGGAATAGCCTTTATAACGCGGTTTGGAATAACGGGCAGATGTGGTTTAGGACCCCAGAAGCCTGGACATCAAACCTCGGGAATATCCGCGCCGCCTATTACATGAGGGCCAACACCATCTGGGGGGCCAAGCACGCCTATGACATCAACTCACCCTGCGGAGGTTCGGCCTGCACGCCCATCCCCTCCTTCACCTCGACCCCTACTGGTACCTCCGCCTGCGCCCCCACGAACACCCCCACCCTCACGCTTACCCCCAATACATCCCTCACGGCCACTCCCACCCTGTCCCCCACGGTCACCCTCACCCCAACGGCCGCGCCCAACCCCTGCGCCCAGGTCTATGAGGCCCTGGATTGTGGTTCGGCTTCTGCTACCCTCATCAACGGCGTGACCTGGCAGGCCGACAAGGCCTTCTCGGCCGGGAGTTACGGCTACGTCGGCGGGGTGACCTTCGCCACCATCGGCAACACGATCGCCGGCTCGGGAGTCACCCAGCCCGTCTTCCAATCGGAAGCCTACGCCCCCACCCTGACCTACGAGTTCACCGTGCCCAACGGGAACTACCTGGTCACGCTGTTGAACACCGAGGTTTATTGTACGGCCGTGGGTTGCCGGGTGTTCACCGTGGCGATCAACGGCTTGACCGAGCCGGTCACCTTCGACATTTATAAAGATACGGGAGGACAATTCATCGCCGACAGCCATACCTTCCCGGTCAACGTGGCCAACGGGGTCATCACCATCACCGCGGCCGCTTCAGCGAATAACGCTGAGTTCGAGGGCATCGAGATCACCAGTAACAACGCATGCACGCCCACTTTCACGCCCACGGGGCCGGTCCCCACGGCCACCCCCACCTGGACGGCCACCCAGAGCCCTACCGTCACCTCCACGAAAACCGCCACCGCGACCTTCAGCGTGACCCCGACCGCTTCTTTTACCCCGACGGTCACGGCAACCGCGACCCCCTCGGTCACGTCCACCTTCACCCCGACCCGAAGCATGACCCTGACGCCTTCTTTTACCTCGACGGTTACCGGAACCGCGACCCCTTCGGTGACGACCACCTTCACCCCCACGAAAACGGCGACCCTCCCCTTCACGGCCACCCCGACCTGGACCATGACGGTAACGCTTAGCCCCACGCACACGCCAACGGGGGTCCTCACCTCCACCTCGACATTGACCCCCACCCTCAGCCTTACGCCCACTCCCACCAACACGGCGCTCTTTACTTCCACCTTTACCCTGATCCCAACCCCCAGCTTGACGCCCTCGAAAACCCCCACCTCCCTCCCGACATCGACCTGGACCGCCACGAATACTTCCGGCATCTTCACCTATACCAGTACCCTTAGTCCCACCCTGACGATGACGCCGACCGCGACCCGGAGCCTCACCCCGACGTCTTCGGCGACGGCGACTTCGTCGGCGACGTCCACCTCCACGCTTTCGCCCACGATCACCATCGCCACGCCCCCCCTGACCAATACCCCGACTAAAACCTCAACCTTGACCCCGACCCCGACAATGACGATGACCAACGTCGTTGGCACCGCCACCCCGACGGCTTCGATGACGCCGACGGCGTCCCTCACCGCTTCGCCTTCGGCTACGCCCACCATGACGAAAACGCCCACTTCGACCTATACCGCGACCCTATCACCCACGCCCACGCTTACGAATACGATCAGTCCAACGGCAACGCTGACCCTCAGCTGGACCCCGACTCCGACCGGTTCGCCGGTGGCGGTAACGAGCCCCCTGGTGCTCTATCCCAATCCCACCAACGGCCAGCCGGTGACACTGGAACTGGCTGGAATAACAACCAACACCTCGATCAAGGTGCAGGTTTACACCCTGGCGTTCCGGAAGGTTCAGGATGAAACAATGGGAATTTCACCCGCCACCCCCTGGGTGGTGATTCAACCCGTGGACAGGGGAAATAATCTCCTCGCCAACGGCGTTTATTACGTGGTCGTGACCACGCCCGCCAAGCGGTCCGTCCTCAAACTGCTCGTTTTGCGCTGAGAATAAACATTCCGGTCCCATTGGTTTCGGCTTTCATGGTTGCATCCATCCCCCGGCGACATTATTCTTTTTCAAATCCGTGTGACGCCAAAGGGACCTTTTGAAAAATACTCCCCAAAGTTATGAAGCCGAGATCCTACTCAACGAGCCAGCCGGAAACTATTTCCGCCTGGTCTTCCAGGACAACGGCGCCCTGAAAAATGCCCTGCCAGGCCAGTTCATCAATGTACGCCTCTCGAAAAGCCTGAACCCCCTGTTGCGGCGGCCCTTTTCCATCGCCCGGGTCCTGCCCGGACCCAAGGGCAAAAACCGGATCGAGATTCTTTACGCGAAAATGAGGGAAGGCACCCGCCTTTTATCCCTCAAAAAACCGGGTGAGGAGATTGGCGTGCTGGGTCCCTTGGGAAAACCCTTTCCCTACCTGGATCGTCAACACCCGGTGCTGATTGTGAGCGGGGGGATCGGCGTGGCCCCCCTGGTTTTCTTGGCGGAGTACCTGAAAAAGAAGAAGGTGCCTTTCCGGGTGTTTCTCGGGGCCCGGACGGGAAAGGACCTGGTGGACCTGGAAGTGTTCCAGAAACTCAAGGTCCCCCTCTATATAACAACGGATGACGGTTCCTGGGGACAGAAGGGTTTCGTGACCCTGAGCCTGCAGGATTACCTGGCGAATGAAAAGACCCCCAAGGGAACGGTGATCTACGCCTGCGGGCCCCGGCCCATGTTCAAGGCGGTCTCGAAGGTCGGCGAAAAGTTCAAGATACCCACCTATCTTTCCTGGGAAGAGAACATGGGCTGCGGCTTAGGGATATGCCTGACCTGCGTATGCCCGGTCAAGCAAGGGGACGGGACCCTCAAGATGATCCGGAGTTGTTACGAAGGCCCGATCTTCGACTCGGCCACCGTGGAATGGGAGAAACTCGGATGAAAAAGAAGCCCAAACAAGCTTCCAAAACAAAAACCCCCGCCCTTGATACGACGGTGGTTATCGGAAAGCTTCGCATGATCAACCCGGTCATGGTGGCCTCGGGATGTTTCGGCTACGGCGAGGAAATATCCAAGTTCTATCCCCTGAAAAGCCTGGGAGCCATCATGGTGAAGGGAACCACCCTGGAACCCCGGCAGGGCAACCTGCTGCCCCGCATGGCGGAGACCCCCTCGGGAATGCTCAATTCCATCGGCCTTCAAAACGTGGGCGTGGACGCTTTTCTGAAAGATAAGATGCCTTTTTTAAGAAAGGCTGGCGTGCCGGTCGTGGTAAACATTAACGGCAGGACCATCGAGGAATACGCCGAGCTGGCGGCCCGCCTGGACGGCCAGCCTGGGATAGGGGCCCTGGAGATTAATATTTCCTGCCCGAACGTGAAGGAAGGCGGGATCGAGTTCGGGTCCAACCCGGAGGTGGCGGCGAGGGTTGTTAGGGCGGTACGGAAAGCCACTTCCCACACCCTCATCACCAAGCTTTCCCCCAATGTGACCAATGTGAAGGTGATCGCCCGGGCCTGCGTGGAGGTCGGGTCGGACGCCCTGTCGGCCATCAACACGGTGGTGGGCATGGCCATCGACGCGAAAAGCCGCAAACCCATTCTTCGACAGGTGACCGGGGGGCTCTCCGGCCCGGCGGTCAAGCCCATCGGACTAAGGGTGGTTTACCAGGTCCGGCAGGAAGTGAAGGTGCCGATCATCGGCATGGGGGGAATCGTGACGGGCGAGGACGCGGTGGAATACATGCTAGCGGGGGCCACGGCGGTGGCGGTGGGTACGGCCAATTACCTGGAACCGCTGGCGGCCTTGAAGGTGGTGGAGGGTTTGAAACAATACATGGTCGAGCAGAAGGTTCAGAAGGTCACATCCCTCATCGGAGCACTCCTTGTCCCCTAAACCCATTATTTCCCTGGGCCTGATCCTTATGGTTGGCCTCGTGACCGGCTGTGTGCCAATTCGCCAGTTGGACCTCCGGTCTTCCAATGGAAACTCCGAAAAGCATGAATCCAAGTCGACTGTTTTCCAGTTGGACAGGGTCGAAAAACCCATCGGCAAGGACGACTGGAAAAACGAGATGGAGGGAATCGCGTCCTGGTACGGGGAGGATTTTAACGGCCACCTGACCGCCAACGGCGAAGTCTACGACATGTACGCCTTCACCGCCGCCCACAAAACATTGCCCCTGGGGACGACCGTCAAGGTCACCAACCTGGACAACGGTATGACCACCCAGGTGAGGATCAACGATCGCGGACCCTATGTGGAAGGAAGGGTCATCGACCTTTCCCGCACCGCCGCGCGGGCGCTGAACATGCGGGAAAAGGGCACCACCCGGGTCAAACTGGAAGTCGTCAGCTGGCCGAAGGATCAACCCTAACGGAATTGGAAATAATTCGACGTGGGTGTGTGGTTGTCCTTGAAATACTTGTCCCAGTAATCCTTCTGTTTCTTCTCGATCTCGCTCACGCAAGCCGGGCAAAAATATCCACGACCCTTGGGGACCAGGGTTTTTCCCACTTCGCCTTTTCTTCTGCAAAAATCACATTCTTGAAAAAGACTCCCGATGGTAAGTGTAGGCATGTGTCACCTCTTGTTCTTGATGGGGACGAGGTTAGGGGACGCGGATTAAATAACTGTAACGATTAATAAAATGATTAGTTACAATGACGGATGTCCGGATAAATCGCCCAAAAATTTGCCGAAAAAAGGCCGGGATTCATGACAACGTTCTCGGAAAAATTAAAAGCCGCGTCCTTGAGAACCAAAGGCTGCCTCTGCGTGGGGCTCGACGTGGACCTGGCCAAGATGCCCAAGGGTCTTTCGCGCGACACCGAGGGCATCCTCCAATTTTGCCGTTCGATCGTAGAAGCCACCCGCGACCTAGCCGTGGCCTACAAACCCAACCTGGCTTTCTTTGAGTCGCTTGGTCCTCGGGGTTTTGAGGTTTTGGAACTACTCCGCCAATCCGTCCCCTTTGACTGCCTGTTCGTGGCCGACGCCAAACGGGGCGATATCGGAAATACCTCCCAGGCCTACGCCCGGGCCTTTTACGGGCTTTTGAAATCCGACGCGGTGACCCTGTCCCCCTATATGGGAAAAGACTCCATTGAACCCTTCCTCGATTACCCCGGCACCTGCTCCTTTATCCTGTGCCTGACCTCGAATCCGTCTTCGGCCGACTTTCAGTTGCAGACTCTCCAATCCGGAGAGCGTCTTTATGAAAAGGTTGCCAAGACCGCCGTGACCTGGGGCCAGGGAAAGAAGGGGGAGGTCGGGCTCGTGGTGGGGGCCACCCAGGCTCAGTACATCAAGGAATTGCGGGCGATCGCTCCCGAGACGGTATTTCTAGTGCCCGGGGTCGGGACCCAGGGCGGGGACCTGCAATCTGTATTGAAAGAGGGACGAGCGAAGGACGGTTATGGGGTCTTGATCAACGTGTCCCGGCAGGTTCTCTACGCTTCGGGTGAAAACGACTACGCTGACGCCGCCCGGGAGCAGGCTCAAAAGCTGGTAAAGGAAATGAACCCCTATTTCTGAGGAGGTTAACATGACGAATGAAGAAGTTCTCGCCGTCTATGAGGAAACCCAGGCCCTCTTAAAGGGCCATTTCCGCCTGTCTTCCGGTCGCCACAGCGACCGCTACCTGCAAAGCGCCATGGTGTTGCAATATCCCTGGCATGCCGAGAAACTATGCCAGGCCCTGGCCGAAAAGGTGCGGCCCCTGGGTGCCCAACTGGTAATGTCGCCGGCCATGGGAGGGCTTTTCGTGGGCCATGAACTAGCCCGGGCCCTGAAGGTACGGGCCATCTTCACCGAACGCAATAAGGAAACCGACGCCATGGAACTGCGCCGGGGCTTCAAGGTGGAAAAAGGCGAAAAGTTTTTCGCCGTGGAAGACATCATCACGACAGGTAAATCGATCAAAGAATCTATCGCCGTGCTCCAGGCCCTGGGCGGCCAGGTGGTCGGGGTGGGATGTTTGATCGATCGAACGGGCGGGGAATCGGCCAAGTTCTTTGAGGTTCCGGTGCGGGCGCTAGCCTCCCTGAAGGTGGAAAGCTGGGAAGAAAAGGACTGTCCCCTTTGCAAGCAGGGTTTGCCGGTGGTGAAACCCGGGTCCCGGGCCAAGTTTTGAATTCAAGAATGAGGAATTAATGCCCGAAAAGAAGACTGGTTCGGTCCCAGCCCTGGTTTCTCCCGACAAGAACTCCGCGCGAGAATATATCCAGGCGAACCTGCTGGTCTGGGGTTTCCTGGTCATCCTGGGAGTCGTCTCGTTTTTTGTTTGCGGGGGCGTCATGGATGACGTCACCGAAGGAACCCTTGAATTTTTGTTCATCATCATGGGCTGCGGGTTCACCCTGGTTTCCATACTCGATTACCTTTACGATCGTTACACCAGCCGCCAACCCGCAACCGAGGAGAAGCAATCTTGAAATTTATCCCGATTAAAATAACGGCCCTGCTTATGGCGGGGACCCTGCTTTTCGCGCCCCCCTTCGCCACGATCTCCCTGGCCCAGGCGGCCGCGCCCTCCCTCGCGGACCCGGATGAGATTTCCACCATGAATCATTTGGCCCAGAACGGCTATCTAGGTGACCAGAAGGACGCCTACCTTTCCGACAAGCTGACGGAAGACCAGATCACCGACGGTCTATTGATTGTCGGGAAACAACTCGATGGAGTGGATGTTTCCAAGCTCAACCCCACAAACAACCAGTATTCGGTGCAGGACCTGGAAGCCCTCCAGGCCCTGGTGAAAGATAAAGAAGATGATATTCGGGCTCGAAAGGCCTCTTCCTGGCGCATGGACAACAAACTTAAAAAAATGATCTCGGCCTTGGGTGGCTCGTCGGTTTCGAGTGCCTCCGTGTCGACTATTGTGGCCACACCTGTTCCGGCCGCCCCGACCCCCACCGCGACTCCGGCTCCACCTCCCGGTCCGACCAAGGAAGAATTTGAGGGTCTCAAGTCGAATCTCAAGGACCTTGGTCAAAAGACTGAGGAAATGCAGAAAAGTTACGACCAAAAGATGGCCGACATGACCCAGACCAACTCGGATTTGAAAAAATCCGATGCAGGCACCAAGGAACAGCTGCTATTGGTGAAGAATCTGTTGGACCGCGTCCAGGGGGACCTCCAGAAGACGGAAACCCGCCTGGAACAGGTGGCCCAGAAGGCGGAAGAAAAAAACATCACCGACACGGAGCTGGAGCAGGAACTTACGGTCATGCACAAGGACTTGCGGGATAACGTTCAGGACGTGAGCGTATTGAAACAGGAATTGGCCAAGCTGGATAAGAGCGGCGAGGTGAATAACGAGAACGCCTTGGACCAGGTTCTGGGTTCGAAATGGCTTGCGGGAGGCGCCTTGGTGGTGGGCCTGGCTGCTCTTGTTGTTGGCTTGACCCGCAAATAGGCTTCAAAGCGGTTAAACAGTTGGGTTAGATTTACGTTTTCAGGGAGGAATGAAACATGTTTCTAGGTCACTTTGGAGTCGGTTTGGCCGCGAAAAAAATAGCCCCCAAGAGTTCCCTGGGTCTTCTTCTGGCGGCGGCGCAATGGCTGGATATCCTCTGGCCCCTTTTCCTGATCCTGGGCATGGAACATGTGCGCATCACGCCCAACTGGACCAAGGTGACCCCGCTTGAATTTTACGATTACCCCCTCTCGCACAGCCTTCTCATGGTCTGCTTCTGGGCCCTTCTGTGGGGTCTGGTGGCCTATGGATTAAAAGCGAACTGGAAAATTTGCCTGATCCTTCCCGGATTGGTTTTGAGTCACTGGATCTTGGACTTGCTGGTTCACCGCCCGGACCTTCCCCTTTCTCCCCGCAGCTTTACAGTGCTGGGTTTGGGCTTGTGGAACTCTCCCCTCTGGACGCTCGGGTTGGAGTTCGGGCTTTTCCTAGCCGGCTTCGCGGTATACATCAGTTCGACCAAGGCGAAGGACGGCATTGGGGCGGTCGGGCCCTGGGTTCTGGGAACCCTGTTGGTGGGCCTCTATATCGGTAACCTGTTTTCCCCACCTCCGCCGAGTCCGGATTTTGTTGCCTGGGTGACCTTGTCCCTCTGGCTCATCTTTCCTTTGGCCCATTGGATTGATAAGCATCGGAATTCTCTTTGATCCGGAAACCCATAGCCATTCGGAAAGCCGTCGATTCGGATGAAAGTTCGTTGGCTTTGGTTTATCGGGCCGCCTTCTCGGCCGAGCCCTATCGGGAAAAATGGACTGACGGGACGGCCCGCCTGAGGGTGAGGCAGTTGATTCAGGCGATCGATGGAAAGGGTTGGGTGGTCACCTTCTACGGACACCCGGTTGGGTTCGCTTTTCTCCACGTGAAGGAAGGCTTTAATGGGCGGTACGCCGAATTGGTTGAGACCGCGGTGCATCCCTACCTTCAAGGCCAGGGGATGGGAACCCGGCTGATTCAGGAAGTCTTGAAATTTTCCAAGAAGTCGAAGCTGAAAACCCTCTATGGGGTGACCCTCAACCCGAAGTTGGGTTCTTTTTTCAGGAAGCTCGGGTTTAAACCTTCCAGCCGGGCAAAAATCTGGTCCAAAGCCTAAAACGCATTCGTTTAAAAAATTGACACCTCTATCTCAGATTAGATAGAAAGTGAACGTTTAAACCTCCTCAAAAACCTAAAAACGAATTGAGAAACCCTGAAAATCCACGTTTTCGTGGTATGGAAGTTGCTTTTCTCAACGTAAGAATAAATTTTGAGGGGTCGATATGGTTCGTTTTTGGATCATCTTATTGGGTTTAGGCCTAATAGCGGGGGCTTTTGCCTGCGCGAACCGCAGCCTGCAGTCGCCCGTGAGCCCCGACTTGAACCTCAATACTCCCACCTCGACTTCAACCACGGCGTTGACGGCGGTGAATACGCCTTCTTCAACTTCCACGGCCAGTTCCACCGGTACGGCCACGCCCGTTTTTACCAGCACGTCTAGCCCGACGGTTACCGCGACCACCACTCCCACCGCTACGGCCGTTTCGACATCCACACCCTCCAAGACGCCCACTGGGACCTACACTTCAACCTCCAGCCTTACCTCTACCACGACTCCTGTTTCCATTTCAACATCTACCAGCACTGCAACTCCAACGGTAACCTTGACGACGACAGGCACCTTTACCACAACTTTTATTCCCACCAATACTTTCGTTTTCACGAGTACCTTCACTCCCACCGTTACTCCGACCATCACGATGACTCCTTCGATCACAAAAACTCCGACGGCGACCGTGACGAATACTCCAGTCTGTACCGTCTCCATTTCATTTACACAAACGACGAATGAAGGCTCCACCGGTGGGTGCAGTACTAATAACACGATCTCGAGCCCACTTTCCCCCTTCGGCGGCTCGCCGGCTACTTTGAATTTTGATGTTGTTGGGAGTTTGAGTTCAACCTGTTCGGGAGGGGATAAAGCTTTTACTGTGTTTTCAGCAGGAACTTCCTTTACAAACACTCACATGTATCTCGATTGTTACAGTGCCCCTCAATCCATGACCTTGACCCTTCTGAATGCCACTCAGACCCCGGTGGCGACGGCAGTTTCCGGTGCTCCCTCGGACCCGATTGTGACCACCCTGACATCCGGGGCGACCTATTATTTGGAAGTTTCCAACGGCTCCGGACCCTACGCCGTTAAAGTCACCAGCCCTTAAACCTCAACCACCAAACTTTTTTCCTTCGTCAGGGTGACCATGCCCATGGGTGCCCCGGGAATCCGCCGAACGTTCTTCTTTTCCGTGTAGCTCACCGTCACCTTTTCTCCCGGCTTGGCCTTGCTGCGCGCGGCGGCGGATTGGGCCGCCATCTGGATCAATTCGGCCGTGGGCTCAACGTTTCGTTGGAGCCTTCGTAACAAGACATGGGAACCGGGCAGGTCCCGGACGTGAAACCAGAGATCCTCGGGCTGGGCTAGCTGGAAGGTAACGTATTCATTGGCGGCAGCGGACGTGCCGACGCAAAGTTCGAATTCCTTCCCGATTTTTTCCCGGATGATGTTGGGGGTCGGCACCTTTTCGGGTTTCGGCTTGGTTGGACGGGCTTTCTCGGCTTTCACTGGGGGGAAGAGTTCCAGGTAGGCTTTCTTGAGTTCCTGGGGGTCCTTCAGGGCGGGAAGGCTCCGCTGGGCTGATTTCAATTGCTCGATTCGGGCCTTCACTTCCGCATCCCTTTTTTCCACCTGCGCTAGGCCCCGGGAACCTTTCTGCGCCTTCTTGAAATAGCGTTGGGCATTTAGAAGCGGGGTGGCTTCCGGGTCCAAGGGAACGCACTGGGGCTCAGGATTGCCGCGGATGACGTCATCCAGCACTGCGTCTGCGGAATGGATTTTGATCTTGTGAAGCTGGGCCATGATTAGCTCGCCCCACCATTGATACTGATCGGACCGTTCGGCCTCCGCCCGGTCTTTCTTGAGCTTTTCCAGGATTCGTTTCTCGTGCTTGAGGGCCCGGGTAATTTCGGATTCCAGTGTGGTCTTCTGGGACAGCCAGTGGTGGTGCTGGTTATCCAGTTGGAAAAGCCGGGCCAGGGCCTGGTAGGCGGTCGGGTAGGTTTCCCGCTCTTTGGCGGTGGGGATGGATTCGTGAAAGAGCCTCAGCACCGGGGGCGGGCCCAGGAACAAATGGAAGTCATGCCAGGGCCCCTCTAGGGCGTTCCGTTTCACACGGTCCCATTCCAAGAAGGCTCCCACCCCAAAACTTTCCAAATAGCCGGATAACTCCGGGTCCGTACCCTTCCATTCGGTTTTCAGCCAGGGGCCCAGGGCTGGGCGGCCAGCCTTCATCCATAATTTGGAGAGGGAACCGGCGTTTAAATCCCACAGGTTGGGTTTGTTGCCCGGCTGGGGGGCGGAAGCGTAGGCCACCTGGGGCAGAACGGGGCGTTCCGGGTCGTTGCGGTAGCGCAGGGCGCTGATGATGGCTCCGTTCGAGCCGGTGAGGATCAAATTCGGGTACTTGGGCAACCCCTCGAAGATCAAACGGAACGATCCCTCGTGGGTCTTGAGAAGTATTTCGATCACCCGCTGGCCCGGCGCATGGAGGACGTCCACGACCTGGGCGTATTCCAAGTTTTTCCGGAGTGAACGGCAGAAATTGGGCGGTTTGTCCAGAGCCGAGGGCTTTTGCCCGGTCAGGAAGAGGATAGGCTTGAGAGCCATGAGAGCGGTGACAAGGTAGAGGTTGGGCCGGTCGGGATGATAGAGCGATAGCTCTACATGATCCGGGGAGGATTGGGAAATGTGGGAGACCCGGGTACCCGGGAGAAGCGATTTAAGTTCACGGGCCAATAGGGTGGCGAGTAGGGGTGTCAGGTCGAGTTCCTCGAGGTGGACATAGGATTGAATTTTACCATTCAGCTAAAATTGTTGTGCTCTTGTTTGATGTCGTGAGGAGTAATAAACTGATTGTGAAATCAGGTATTTCCAAGGCTCAAGGGGACGCGAATGGAAAGGCCATGGCTTTCGTCTTACGATGAAGGAGTTCCCCACAGTCTGGAATATCCCGAATGCACCCTCCCCGACCTATTAAAACAAACCGCCCAACAATATCCCACCCATCCGGCCATCTATTATTTCGGCACATGCCTCAGTTACCAAGAACTTAACCAGAAGGTCGATCAATTCGCGAACCTTCTTATAAGAGATGGCATTAAGCCGGGCGACCGGGTCGCGCTTTACCTGCCTAATTGTCCACCGGTGGTCATCGCCTTCTTTGGCGCCCTGAGGGCCGGGGCCATCGTGACGCAATTGAACCCCCTTAATTCGGCGACTGAGACAGCCCACCAGATCAAGGATTCGGGGGCGACCTATCTTGTTTCCTTAGACCGCTTTGTTCCCTTACTCAATCCACTCATCAAGGAATGCGGGATCAAACGGATCTGGATCACCCGCATCAATGACTATTTTTCCATCCCTCTGAAATGGTTCTATCCGATCAAGGCACTGAAGGAAAAAACCTGGGTGACCTGGCCGACCGATCCCATTTATCGGGGTTTCGTGGAGGATGTGAATTCGGCTCCCAAGACTCCAGTGACCAGTCCGGCAAAGATGGATGACACGGCCATCTTGCAATACACGGGCGGGACGACGGGAGTTTCCAAGGGCGTGATCCTGACCGAACGGAACCTGGTAGCTAACGCTATTCAATGCAAGCTGTGGTTCCCAGGCATCCCCGACGGACAAACAGTCTTTTTGATCGCGGTTCCCATTTTTCATTGCTATGGACTGACCGCGGGAATGAATTTTGCCCTCAGCAAAGGCGCCTCCATGGTGCTCCTGCCCCGGTTCGATGTGGTCCAGGTGTTGGAGGCCATCCAGAAATACAAGGTCGAAGTTTTTCCAGGTGTCCAGGCCATGTACAATGCCATTAATCAGCATCCAAGAACGGGCAAATACAATCTCCACAGCGTGAAGGCCTGCCTTTCCGGCGCGGGACCGCTTCACCTGGAAGTGCAGAAAAAGTTCGAGGAACTGACGGGCGGTCGGGTCTCGGAAGGGTACGGATTGACCGAGGCCTCCCCAGTCACCCACTGCAATCCCATCTTCGGCAAGCGCAAGATCGGGTACATCGGCGTGCCTTTCCCCGGTACGGACTGCAAGATCGTGGACCTGGAAACGGGAAAAAAGACGTTGGATGCGGGGGAGGTGGGCGAGATCGTGGTCAAAGGGCCCCAGGTCATGCAGGGTTATTGGAACCACCCAGCGGAAACCGCCAACGTACTCAAGGAGGGGTGGCTCTATACCGGCGACATTGGGATTATGGACGAGGAAGGGTTTTTTGCCGTGGTAGACCGAAAGAAGGATATGGTGAAAGTGGGGGGCGAGAATGTATATCCCCGTGAAGTGGAGGAGATATTGTTCCAACACCCCAAGATTCTTGACTGCGTGGTGGCGGGAGTTCCGGACGACAAACTCGTGGACCGGCTCAAGGCCTATGTGGTTTTGAAACCCGGAGACCAGGCTACCCCTGAAGAGATCATGGAGTTCTGCAAGGGAAGATTGGCCAAGTTCAAGCTGCCCAAGGAAGTGGAATTCAGGGAATTTCTGCCTAAGAGCATGGTGGGCAAGATGCTGAGACGTTTATTGGTGGAGGAAGAAAAGGAAAAGCGTAAAAAAACTTAGACCGCGTTAGGTTTGCGGGAGTAAGGGGAATTACATGAAAGAAGTGGTCATTGTAGATGGGGCCCGGACGCCTATGGGCGTGTTGGGCGGGGCTTTAAAGGACGTCACGGCCCAGAATTTGGCTGTGACAGTCATTAAGGAGATAGTTAAGCGGAATAATCTAAAACCCTCCGACGTTGAGGAGGTCATCTTGGGCTGTGTGATTCATTCCTCCGATGCCCTGAATGTAGCCCGTGTGTCGACCCTTCTGGCGGGTTTGCCCAAGGAAACCACCGGTTATACCGTCCAGCGTAACTGCGCCTCCGGCATGCAGGCATTGGTAAACGCCTACCAGAATATCCAGTGCGGGGACGCGGATGTCCATCTGGCCGGTGGGACCGAATCCATGAGCCGTGCTCCTTACATCAATCGCGACATGAGGTTTGGAAAGCGAATGCGGGACTCGGTCATGGTGGACAGCCTGATGGAAGGTCTGACCGATGGTGTGTGCCACCTCATCATGGGCCAGACTGCCGAGGTGTTGGCCGAGGAATTTCAGGTGACACGCAAAGAACAGGACGAATATGCCGTCCAGAGCCACAAAAAGGCTTTCCGGGCACAGAGGGAAAACAAATTTAAAGAAGAAATCGTTCCGGTCATGGTACCCAAGAAGGTATTGGGTAAACCGGTCACGCCCGAGCCGGTTAACCAGGACGAGGGTATCAACATGGCCCTCAACGAACAGTCCCTCTCGACCTATCCGGCGATTTTCAAGGAAGGCGGCACCGTCACCCCGGGTAATTCCTGCGGGATCAACGACGGCGCCTGCGTTTTGCTGCTCATGTCCAAGGAAAAGGCGGACTCCCTGGGGTATAAGCCCCTGGGTTATATCCGGTCCTACGCTTTCTCCGGGGTGGAGCCGGAGAGGATGGGTATCGGTCCGGCCTTCGCCATTCCGAAAGCCCTGAAAAAGGGCGGACTGGAAATGAATGATATGGGCTTGATCGAGATCAACGAGGCTTTCGCAGCCCAGATTATCGCGGTGGACCGGGTGCTGAAGATGAACCGGGATATCCTTAACGTTAACGGGGGCGCGATTGCTTTGGGCCATCCCGTCGGCATGACGGGCGCCCGACTGGTCCTGACGGCTTTAAGAGAAATGGTCAGGCGGAACGTCAGCTTGTCCATTATTTCCATGTGTGTCGGCGGCGGAATTGGCGGAGCGATGGTCCTGGAAAGGAAATAACCTAGTCGACAGTTCGCAATCGGCAGTCGACGGTTTTACTGTGAGCTGTCGACGGTCGACTGTGGACTAACAACCTGTTAATCATGTGATGGGGAGGAATAAATGTTTATATATAAGGCTGGCGTTGTTGGGGCGGGGGCCATGGGTGCGGGGATCGCCCAGGTCATTTCGTTTTCGGGCCTGCCGGTCGTTTTGAAGGATACGGACGAGGCTCGGGTTAAAAAAGGCCTCGACACCGTCCGCAAGATATACCAGGGCCGGGTGGACAAAGGAAAGATGTCGGCCTCGGAGATGGAACAGAAGGTGCCTCTGGTGCAGGGAACCACTTCCTGGGACGATTTCAAGGATTGCGACATCGTGGTCGAGGCGGTGTTCGAGAATATGAAGGCGAAACAGGATGTTTTCCAGCAAATGGAAAAGGCTTTGCCGGAAACCGCCATCATGGCCACCAACACCTCGGCCCTTTCTATCACCCAGATCGCCTCGGCGGTGAAGCGATCCGAGAAGGTCATTGGGCTTCATTTTTTCAACCCGGCCGGGGCTATGAAACTGGTCGAGGTGATCCCGGGCCTGCAGACCTCCCACGACACGGTGGATGACACGGTGGCTTTCGCTGAATCCCTTCGCAAGTTCCCGGTGCGGGTCAAGGAATGCGCGGGCTTTCTGGTGAATCGCCTGCTTTTGCCTTTCCTCAACGAGGCTGCTTATTGCCTGCAGGAAGGCTCGGTCAGCCCGGAAGAATTGGACAAGGCTTTCCTCGATTTCGGCTTACCCATGGGACCCCTGGCCTTGATGGACCTACTGGGGTTGGATGTCTGCGCGGATGTGGCCACCATCCTTTACGACTCCTTTGGGCCCCGCATGAAAGTGGCGGAAGTCCTCTATGAAATGAAGAATGCCGGGCGCTTCGGGGTCAAAAACGGCCTGGGGTTCTATTCTTACGACGAGTCCAAGAAAGCGGATCTGGGGTCCCTCCTTTCGACCATCCAACAAAAGACTGGAGTGAAGGGTACCCCTTTCAGCCCGGAGAGGGTGCTCTTCCAGATGATCAATGAGGCGGCTTACTGTCTGGAAGAAAATGTGTCGGCGCCTGGCGATATCGACCTGGCCATGATGGCCGGTACGGGGTTTCCGCAGGACAAGGGGGGACCTTTGCATCTGGCCGATACCCTGGGAGTGGACGTAGTACTAGGTCGGCTCCAGGAATTCACCCAAAAGTTGGGCTCGAGGTTCTGGCCCGCGCCGATCTTGAAGCGCATGGTCGCGGCGAATTATTTGGGTCAAAAAACGAAAAAGGGATTCTTTAACTACTAAACAAAAACAGTTGTTAGCTTTTGGCTATTAGGTTTTGGCCAATGACTAACGGCTAAAAGCCAAAAGCTAATCGCTGGTCTCCAAGGAGGGGAAATGGGACAGTTCATAAACACTTCCATCGAATCGAAGGTCGCGACCGTCACCATCAACAATCCGCCCGTGAATGTGCTCACCCAGGCGGTCATGAAAGAATTGGAAAATGTTTTCGACGAGTTGTCCGGCAACAAGGACGTCAAGTGTGTCGTCCTGACCGGCACGGGACCAACTTTCATCGCCGGGGCCGACATCAAGCACATGGCCACGATCCAGACGCCCGAGGACGGCAAGAAGGCCGCCGGGGAGGGCCAGCGACTTTTTATGAAGATCGAGCGCTTCGAGAAGCCGGTCATCGCGGCTATCAACGGGGTCTGCCTGGGCGGGGGAACGGAACTGGCCCTGGCCTGCCATATCCGGTTTTGCTCCGACCGGGCCCGATTGGGACAGCCCGAGACCAAGCTGGGAATTATTCCGGGCTTCGGCGGCACCCAACGCCTTTCCCGCCTTGTGGGAAGGGCCCGGGCTTTAGAATGGATATTGACCGGCGATAATATCGCGCCCAAAGACGCGGAGGCCGCTGGCTTGATCAACCACGTCATCCCCGACGCCGAGCTGTTAAGGCAGGTCCAGGGCTTCGCCAAGAAGGTGGCCATGCAACCGATGGCTGCCCTGAGACAGGTCTTGATCGCGGTCAGGGAAGGGGTCCAGGAACCCGATCTGGAAAAAGCTATGAAGATAGAGTTGGAGGCTTTCGGTAAATGTTGCGAGTCGCCTGATATGAAGGAGGGAATCATGTCCTTCATCGAGAAACGCCAACCCAAGTTCACGGACAAGTAGGTTTATGAAGACGGGGAGAGAAAAACGAAGGGAACCTTTGAAAAAGAAAACGAAAAAATCCTCCAAACCTTTTCATACACTAGAACAACTTCGCGAAGCCCAGACGGCGAACCGATTCAAGGTGGGGGTCGCACTCTGCGGGGGAGTGGCCTACGGCATCTCCCAGATTGGCATCCTCAAGGCCTTGGAAGAGGCGGGCATCCAGGTGGATTGCCTGGCGGGTACCAGCGCCGGTTCCATCATCGCGGCGGGATACGCTTCGGGCCTTTCTATGAAACGAATTGAAGAAATCGGTGTCAATACCCATTGGGGGGAACTGTTTTCCCTCAAAATGTCCCGCATGGGGCTTGTTTCCTCGGGGCCCATCGAGGAATACATCCGAAAATACTTCAAGACCTCGACCTTTGAGGAACTCAAGAAACCCTTGGCGGTGGTGGCAACCGATATCTGCACCGGGGAGGAAATGATTTTTACCCGGGGCCCGCTGGACAAGGCCGTCCGGGCGTCTTGCTCCATCCCCGGCATTTACACGCCGGTCGAGATGGAGGGACGCCAACTGGTCGACGGGGGCATGGCGGAAAACGTGCCGGTTCAGGCCCTGAAAAGCCTGGGGGCGGACGTGGTTATCGCTTGCAACGTCTTCGGCCATCCCCAGGTTTTCCCCCACGCCAGCAACGTTTTTCAGATCCTTATGCGGGTCTGGTATTTTTTTGTGGCGGAGGAGACTTCCTGGCGTGAATCAGCGGATATCATCATCGAACCGGACCTGCGAAAATTCGATCTGTTCAGTTTTGACAAGGGGAAGACCCTGATTGAAAAGGGCCACCGGGAAGCCCAAAAGCATATCCCTCAATTAAAACAGGTTCTCCAGAGACGGTTTTTCCTGAGGCCTGAAATCTACCGGTAGTTGATCCCCTTCCTCCACCTCTAAACAATGGAATTGGGCATTTCGTGGGCCTCCTAACCTCCTTCCCTCCCTTGACGCTCCCTTGCCGGATGCTTATATTAACGCCGCCTTAGCACTCGTTCATCTAGAGTGCTAAATCGTCGTTTAAAAAAACATCTGATTCATTTCCTGGAGGCCTCTTTTAAAGGCCTCGGGATTCAAATAACAGGAGGTTGGTTGATGAAATTCCGTCCTTTGTACGACCGCATTATGGTGGAGCGCGTGGAAGAGGAAGAGAAGACTAAGACCGGGATCATCATTCCCGACGCGGCCCGCGAGAAACAGCAGAGGGGCAAGGTAATATCGGTAGGGAAGGGCCGTATCAACGAGAAGGGTGAAGTGATTCCTCTGATCGTGAAGGAAGGGGACGTGGTCCTTTTCGAGAAATACGGCGGGGAAGACCTCAAGATTGACGGCAAAGAATACGTGGTTCTGAAAGAAGAAAGCGTCATCGGGGTGGTCGAAGGTTAATCCAAAAGGGTTTTTAATCAAAATTCACAAACATTTGATAAGGAGCTAGAGAAATGGCAAAGCAGATCATTTACGGAGAAGAAGCCCGCCGCGCCCTTCAGCGCGGGGTGGACAAGCTGGCCAATGCGGTTAAGGTGACCCTGGGTCCCAAGGGCCGCAACGTGGTTCTGGACAAGAAGTTCGGCGCCCCCAATATCACCAAGGACGGCGTGTCGGTGGCCAAGGAAGTCGAATTGGAAGACGCCTTCGAGAACATGGGCGCCCAGATGGTGAAGGAAGTGGCGACCAAGACCTCCGACGTGGCCGGCGACGGCACCACGACGGCGACGGTTTTGGCCCAGGCCATTGTCCGTGAGGGATTGAAGAACGTCACGGCCGGGGCCAACCCCATGGCCTTGAAGCGCGGGATCGATAAGGCCGTTGAGACGGTTGTGGCCGAGTTGAAGAAGATTTCCACCCCCACGAAGGGCAAGCATGAAATCGCCCAGGTGGCTACCATTTCCGCCAACGGGGACAAGAAGATCGGCGACATCATCGCCGAGGCGATGGAAAAGGTCGGCAAAGACGGCGTCATCACCGTCGAGGAAGCAAAGGGAATCGAGACCAACCTGGATGTGGTCGAGGGAATGCAGTTCGACCAAGGGTACCTTTCCCCCTATTTCGTGACCAACGCGGACCGCATGGAAGTGGATTTGGAGAACCCCTATATCCTCATTCATGAGAAGAAGATTGGAAGCATGAAGGACCTGTTGCCGGTGTTGGAGAAGGTCGTCCAAAAGGGACGCCCCCTCCTGATCATCGCAGAAGAGGTCGAGGGCGAAGCCCTGGCCACCCTGGTGGTGAACAAGATCCGCGGCACCTTCGTGTGCGCCGCCGTCAAGGCTCCTGGCTTTGGCGACCGCCGCAAGGCCATGCTGGAAGACATCGCCATCCTGACCGCCGGGAAATCCATCACGGAAGATCTGGGCATCAAGCTCGAGAACGTGAAGCTGGAAGACCTGGGCCAGGCTCAGAAGGTAACGATCGACAAGGACAACACCACCATCCTGATCGACAAGGCGAAGGGAAATAAGAAAGAGATCGACGCCCGTTGCGAGACCATCCGCAAACAGATCAAGGAAACCACCAGCGATTACGACCGCGAGAAACTGCAGGAGCGGTTGGCCAAGCTGGTCGGTGGTGTGGCCGTGATTAACGTCGGGGCCGCGACCGAAGTCGAAATGAAGGAAAAGAAGGCCCGTGTCGAGGACGCCTTGCACGCGACCCGCGCGGCCGTGGAAGAAGGAATCGTGCCGGGTGGTGGCGTGGCCCTGATCCGCACCCTGAAGGCCGTGGAAGCCTTGAAGCTGGAACACGACGAGCAGGTTGGCGCGAACATCGTGCGCCGGGCCCTCGAAGAGCCCCTGCGCCAGATTGTTCAGAACGCTGGCGGCGAAGGCTCCGTGGTCGTAGCCAAGGTCTTGGGTGAAAAACTCAACGTGGGCTATAACGCCGAAACGAACGTCTATGAGGATTTGGTTGCCTCAGGCGTTATCGATCCGGCGAAGGTGGTTCGCAGCGCCTTGCAGAACGCGGCCTCCGTGGCCGGGTTGGCGTTGACTACCGAGACGCTCATCACCGACATTCCCGAAAAGAAGGAAGCCCCCTCCATGGGTGGCCCCGGCGGGATGGGCGGAATGGGCGGCGGGATGGACTACTAAAACCAGTCCGCAGTTGGCCGTTCACAGAAAAGCATCTGAAAAAGCCTCCGGCGGAAACGCCGGGGGCTTTTTTATTACTCATGGCGTTATGAGGGTGAAAGTCACAAACCTGTAAAAAAAACGATCACCGTATCGAATCCTCGCTTGTCGCAACGTTCAACCCTGAAATAAATTTGTTCAATGTTAAACGACGGGGTGAAAGTTACCTCTTCCTTACAGCCTTTTTACGGGAACCTGCCGCTCCCTTGACACAATCCCCCCGCAGTTCAATCAAATGGGGAGGTCGTGAAGATGAGAACTTATTTTTTGCTGTTGTTCGGATTAGCCCTGGCGGTCGTTGGTTGCAACGCCAGTTCCACGCCCACGACGAGCGGGTCTTCCAACGCCAATGCGCAGTCGGTGTCTTCCGTTCCACAAAACAATTCGATTACTTCGAATGACCGGGGGGATCGAGGTGATTTCGAACGTTACAAGCATGTGGTGGTGGTCATCGAGGAAAACCACAGCTTTAGCGAAGTCGTCGGGGATGCCAATATGCCCTATTTCAACAACACGCTGATACCCCAGGGTGCTTTGATGACCGATTCCCACGGCGTCACCCATCCCAGCGAACCGAATTATCTGGCCTTGTTCGCGGGGTCCTTTTATGGAATCCAGGACGACAGCTGCGGCAACACGGTTCCGGCCCAATCCTCGAATCTGGCCGAAGAATTGTTCAAGCACCACCGAACTTTCACCATTTATTCGGAAGATATGCCGGCCCAGGGTTCCACCACCTGCACCTACACGCCTCCCGCCTTGCAGGCCGCCACGGGCGATGCCGCCGCAGGATACCGCGAGAAACACAACCCTTACGTGTTCTTTCAAATCGCGGGTACCTTGCCGCCCGAAAACAATAAGACCTTCGCCCAATTTCCACAGGGTGATTTCGATGATCTTCCGACCGTTTCTTTCGTGGTGCCGGACCAATGGCATGACGAGCACGACGGTACCGATGTCTTGTGCGATCAATGGCTCCAGCAGAATATCTCGGCTTACAACGAGTGGGCCAAGCGGCACGATAGCCTGATGGTAGTGACTTGGGATGAGGACGATTTCACGGTCGTGAATCAGATCGCGACGGTGTTTACCGGGGCGGGTGTGATACCGGGCAAATACAGCCAGACGATCAGCCATTACAACGTGCTTCGAACCATCGAAGACCTGTTTCATCTGGATCCCAGCAACAACGCCGCCACCGCGGCGCCCATCCAAGGAATTTTCCGTTAAGTTCAGGATGTTGGTTGAACCAAGCCCCCTTCGGGATTCCCTCCCGGTGGGGGCTTTTTTGTTCCATTTCGGCGTGAGGGGGTGGCGTTGACACTCTCAGGTTCCATCCCTATCATTAAGATCACTTAGGGGAAAAAAGGGGAAATTGATGCCGAATTATGACTATGCTTGTGACAAGTGCGGGCGTTTTGAGATATGGCAATCCATCAAGGATAATGCCCTTTCCGCCTGTCCCACTTGCGGTTCCAAGGTGGAAAGACTGATTTCGGCCAATGTTGGCTTCGTGCTCAAAGGTTCGGGGTTTTACCAGAATGACTACAAAAACAAGCCGGCCGTTGAGTCCAAACCGGAATCCTGTGCTGCGGGTGATGCTTGTTGCGGTGGGCCCTGCGGGGCTGGACCGACCGAAAATTAAGCTTCAAATATAACGTTTGGGAGTCTAAGCATGGCACCAGGGTGGATCGTTGGGATCGTCACGGGATATGTTCTTTTCAACATCGGGTTATGGAAATCCGATTCGACGCCCAAGCCCCAGGACACCCTCTGGGCCCTTGTCATGCTGGGCGGTACCTTGTTGATGTTCCTTTCCGTCCTATTGTGGGCCGTTCCCACGTTTTTCACCGCTCCCTAAACCCCCGAGGAAACCCTTGAAAGAACTCATCAGCGAAGAACAGGCCAACTGGATCATCCTGGGGCTTTCTATCGCCATCGTCCTGGGTGGCTTGGGGTTCGGGTTCTTCCGGTCGGCTTCATCCACGGACAAGAAGGCCCATTGGGCCCGGGCGGTCCTCGTCACGGTCGTGGGTTTGGCCGTGTGGGGCTTCTGGAACGTCTACAACTCCATCGAGAATTATTACGGCCTGGACTCCCTGAAGGCCCTGGGTATCAATTTCCTCATCGCTGTCTTCCTAGGCGTCCTTTTCTTCGGGCTGTTCGCCTTGGTTCCCCGCTGGGTTTCCCAAACGAAGGCTGGAAACCCGGGCCGGTGATTTCATCCCCTTCGAGGCAAAACTCCCAGCGTCCTGAACCCGTCTAAACCCCATGAATCCCTCTGATCCCCTTTCCGTATTAAGTGAAGTCAAACGCCTGGAGCTTGTCACCCGAGGCGCGGTGGATACCCTTCTCAAAGGCTCCTACAAGAGTACCTTCCGAGGCCAGGGGCTGGAATTTCACCAGGTCCGGGAATACGACCCCCAGGATGATTCCCGAACGATCGACTGGAATGTCACCGCCCGGCTGAACGCCCCCTACGTCAAGACCTTCATCGAGGAAAGGGAACTGCAGGTTATTCTGGCGGTCGACCTGTCCGCTTCCCTCTGGTATGGGACCGGCCCCTCGAGCAAACGCGAGACGGCTTTAAGACTGTGTGCGCTCTTAGCTTTTGCCGCAGTCCAACACCAGGATCGGGTGGGTTTGCTTGTGTTCACGGACCGGGTGGAATATTACTCCCCCCCGAAGCGGGGAAAGGCTGCCACCCTGGGGCTTTTGCGCACGCTTATCTCCTTTAAACCTTCCGGCAAGAAAACCCTTTATCGACCGGCTTTGCGCATGCTCACCAAGGTTTTGCGCCGACGGAGCGTCTTGTTCTGGATTTCGGATTTCACCGAACCGATCCCCCTGGAGGAGGCCGCCTTTTTGGCCAAGCGTCATGACATGGTGGTCGCGGTACTCAAGGACCCGTTGGAAACAGGGCTCAAGCTTCCCGCCCGGGTGGCGGTTCGGGATCCGGAGACCGGAAAAGTGGGTTTTATTTCACCCGGCTCCCTCAAGGCCTTCGAAAAAGCCGACCAATTCCGGGAAAGCCAGTTGAAGACCCTGACCTCGAGGGGGGTGGACCGGCTCAACTTGACCGCCGGGGCCGGGGTGGTGACAGCCTTGAGGGGCTTTTTCAAAACCCGCATGGAACGAATGGGGAGACGCTGATGCTTCCCGAGAATTTCCACTTCGCCGATCCGCAATGGCTTTACCTAGTCTGCCTTATTCCTTTTTTGCCACTGGCCTTTTACATCTCCTCACGGCTCAAACCCTCGACCCTTTATCTGGGCAATCCCCGAATGGTGGCGGCGGCGCCGAGCTTTTTTTCGGGGGTCTGGTTGCCCTGGTTTTTACGCCTCTTGGTTCTTCTTCTCTGTGTCGTGGCCGCGGCTCGTCCTCAGTCCGGTCAAAAGCAGGTTGAGCAAAAAAAACAAGTAACCGATCTGTTCGTGGCTTTCGACGTATCCACTTCCATGCTCACCGATGACCTTAAGCCCAACCGGGTCATGGCGGCCAAGAAACTGTTAAGCGAATTTTTGGACAAGGTGGAGGATGTGCGGGTGGGCCTGACTGTTTTCGCCCGGGTAAGTTTCACCCAGTGCCCCCTCACCACCGACCTTCAGGTGGTCAAGCAGCTTCTCGCCAATGTGGATGTTTTTTCAGTGAAACTGGACGGCACGGCCATCGGTGACGCGCTGGTTTCCAGCCTCAACCGTCTCCAGGAAGGCACGGGAAAGTTTCCGGGAGTGGGGGAAGTGACCAAACCTTCCCTGTTGGGCAAATTATTGTCTCCGGCCGCTCCCGAAGGGGAAACACAGGTAAAGGATACCCAGGCCATTCTTCTTTTGACGGATGGGGGCAACAACGCCGGGATGGTGGACCCGCTCACGGCGGCCCGTATTTGCGCCTCGAAGGGCGTGAAGGTGTACACCATCGGGGTTGGAGCCCATGGGTCCTACACCTATTTCTACCAAGGCAGGACCATTTCCGGCCCCACAGACCAATATGGAAACCCAATCGTTGATGAAGGGGTTGATAAGGCGCTTTTGACTGAAATCGCCCGGATCACGGGGGGGAAAGTTTATTTTGCCCAGAACAACCAGGCGCTTCAGGACGTCTTAAAAGACATCGCCCAGCTACAGAAAAGGGATGTGTCCACCGTGACCAACTGGCAGTACGAGGACCTGGGTTGGTGGTTCCTCCTGGCCGCTTTTGGGGTGCTTCTTCTGGATCTGGTACTTGAAACGACCGTTTTAAGGACCCTTCCATGACCGGCTGGAACCTCCAATTTGCAAACGAGGACGCTCTTTTGCCCCTGCTGGCCGTGCTTTGTCTCATGATCGGATGGGGCGTTTGGACCCTTTTCAAGGACCGTCGGGACCTGGATTTTCTTGGCAAGCAAAACCTAGTTTGGTCTCCCCTTTGGGTCTGGGCCCGCCGGGCCGTGAAGGGCGGACTGGCCATGGCCGCCCTGTTCCTGCTTTTTTTGGGGGCGTCTCGTTTACAGGGAAAACCCGTTCCAGAAGATCTCAACATGAGCGGGGTGGACGTAATGGTGGTATTGGACGTCTCGAAAAGCATGCTTACCCAGGACATCCTCCCGAATCGGTTGGAGGCTGCCAAGAAGGCCCTGTTCAATTGGTTGTCGGCCCGGCAGGGCGACCGGGTTGGGCTGGTGATTTTCGCGGGGGAAGCCCTCGTGCAGGTTCCCCTGACCATGGACTTGAACGCGGTTTCCCTCGTGCTGGTCAAGGCCGATCCCGACGAGGTAGATACGGGCGGGACTGATATCGGAAAAGGGATTCAAACCGCCCTGGATTCTTATGACAAGGAAGAGGACAAAAAAAGGGGAAAGGCCATCGTGCTCATGACCGATGGAGAAATTACTGAAGGGTCCGCTATTCTTCCCCAAGTTCTGGAGAGGGCCAAGCAAATGAACGTGCCGATCGTGACGGTGGGTATGGGAACACCCCAGGGGCGGCCTATTCCCGATGGGACGGCTTTCTGGGGAGAGGCGACTTATAAGAGAGATTCCAGCGGGGCCATTCATATTAGCCACCTCGACGAGGAGACCCTGCGCCACATCGCCGACTCCACGCAGGGGCTTTATATTTCCGGGGATAACGACCAAAACTTGGCGACTATTGACTCCGCACTAAATAAGCTTCAGAAAACTTTGATGAAGAGTAAGGGCGGGGTGAGACGGGAAGAGCTTTCCCCCCGACTAGCTCTTGGAGCCGCCTTCTCACTTTTGCTGGCGTCGGTATTGTGATGGAGAACGAAATGAGCCTACAAACCCTGATCAGGTTTTTCACCTTTCTCCTGGCCCTGGTGGTCCTTTCCCTGCCAGGGCGTTCCCATGCCTTCAGCCTTTCCCCGGGAAGAGACGCCTACGAAGGAAAGGATTATCTCCAGGCTGAAAAAATATTCGGTGAGCAGACGCAGAAGAACCCGGCGGACGCGGCGGCGGCTTACGCATGGGGCAACGCCCTCTATCAGGAAGAAAAATTTCCCGAAGCCCAACAGGCTTACCAGCAAGCCCTGGAACACAAACCGGACTTGGAATCGGGCTGGTACAACCTGGGCAACAGTTATTTCCAACAACAACGGTATAAAGACGCCGTGGAAGCCTACCAGATGGCCTTAAAGATTGATCCGAATGACGCGGACGCCAAGCATAATCTAGAGCTGGCGCAGAAACAGATGAAGGAGAAACCCAAGTCGGACAAGAGCGATGAAAAACGAAAACAGGAACAGCAGAAAGCCCAGCAAACTCCTGGATCCACTCCCACCCCTCCTTCGGATGGAAAAAACCAGAAGAAGGATGAAAAATCGAACCAAAAAGAAAAGGACAAGAACTCGAAGAACCAGGATGAATCCAAGGACAAGTCGGATAAAACTGATCCTAATAAAAATAATGGGAAACAGCAAAATTCGGACTCAAAACAGCAGGAGCAGCAGCAAAAACAGGCCCAACAGCAGCGCCAGCAGGACCAGCAAAGGCAACAAGAAGCCAAAAAACAGATGGGGTTATCGGATGAGCAGGTGAAAAACCTGATGAACCGGCTTCAAAAGCAGGAGGAACAGGCCCAGAATTTCTATTCGGCAAGGCCGGACAGGGACCAGAAAAAGGACGCTATCTGGAACTTCCTGCCTAAGGAAAGCCAACAATTCATGCAGCATTTTTTTGGAAAGCCCTATGGAGGGAAGGATCAGCCGGCCCAGGATTGGTGATTCGGGAAGGCTTAGGGACATCCCGGTTAGGGTAAATACGCGGGTTTTGAGGAAACTAGAAAATGGAAAAGAGAGTCAAAACGCAAGTCGGAAGGGAACGGATGAAATCGAAAGGAAAGAAAATGAAACGTCGCTTGAGCTGGGTCAGCCTGGCTTTGTTAGGGATCTTTTTTCTGACCGCGTCCCTGGGTGCACAGGCGCCTTCCCAGGGGGAAGAGGTGGGCTTGCGATTGGATGTGGATAAACGGCAGGTGGAAGTGGGGGAGAGTCTTTCCCTCACCATTGAGTTTAAACAATTGGCGGTAGGCGGGAATGTTGTTTCAGCCAATCCCAATTTGCCAACTCCTGAGCTTTTCCAACCCCGGGGCAGTTCATCTTCCACCCAGGTCACCATCGTGAATCAAAAGACGGCCCAGGTGACCACCACGCGCGTGACCCTGGAAGCCGTCAAACCCGGTTCTGAAACTTTGGGTCCTGCCAGTGTCATCTTCCAGGATCCTTCCGGAAAAAGAAGGGAAATAACCTCGAATGTGATCAATGTGACGGTGACGGAAAAGAAGGCGTTCTCCCTTTTTGGGGGATCCAAACCGGCATCTTCCCCGGACGCAAACCAGCCTCCTGTCGCGGCTAGCCCGGCGGACAATGCTTTGAGGGGGTTAAAGCCCCTTCTGCCCGATCCCTTTGTTCTATTCTTGAGGATCGGTATCTGGATTCTTGTTCTCGTGCTGATCGTGGGATTCATTGCTTGGAAGGTTTGGGGTACCAAGAAAAAGGCTTCTACTGCTCCCTCCCTCGGTCAGGCGGGAATCTTGCGGGAGGCCTGGAAAAAACTTTCGAACGAGGATCTCTCCTCCGAGGACTTTTGCCGGTCTCTTTCCTCCATCGTCCGGGAATGCCTGGAATACCATTTTGGGTTTGAGGCGGAGGATTACACCACGGAGGAAATTTTCCGAGAACTGAAGAACCATGAACCTACTCCGAAACAAATGGAAGCCGTGGAAAAATGCCTGAAGGCCTGCGATCGGGTGCTTTACGCCGATGGAAACCTGACGGGAAGGGATACACTACGTACCCTTGCCTCGAATCTTTTGCCGAAGATCCAATAAGAAAGAGGGAGATTTTTATGCCGACACAGAATGAAGAATTGACCCAGGAAGGCCAACGTCTGAGCGAACAGTTCCAGAAGGCCAAGGAAGAAGTGAATAAGGTCATCGTAGGACAGAGCGACTTGATTGAGCGCCTGCTTTTAGGGCTGTTGACCCGGGGGCACCTACTCCTGGAGGGCCTACCAGGCCTGGCCAAGACTCTTGCGGTCAAGACCTTAGCGGAGGTGCTGGGGGTGAGCTTCAGTCGCATCCAGTTCACGCCCGATCTTTTGCCCGCAGACCTATTGGGAACCCGAATCTACAACCCTTCCAAGGGCGACTTTAAGACCCAGAAGGGCCCCGTCTTTGCCAATTTGGTACTTGCCGATGAAATCAACCGGGCGCCCGCTAAGGTGCAGTCCGCCTTGCTGGAGGCCATGCAGGAACACCAGGTCACCATTGGCCCTGAGACCTTCAAGTTGGAAGAACCCTTTTTCGTCATGGCCACCCAGAACCCGATTGAACATGAAGGGACCTATCCGCTTCCTGAGGCCCAGGTGGACCGTTTTTTGATGAAAATCTTCGTGGGATATCCAACCTTTGACGAGGAAAAGGAAATCATCGAGCGGATGACCAAGGGCCTGACCTTCAAAACTTCCGAGGTGCTCTCCTCCCAGGCTATTCTGAAGGCCCAGCGCCAGGTAGATAACATCTTTGTGGGCGAAGCTTTGAAAGATTACATCGTCCATCTGGTCACGGCCACCCGCCGTCCCCAAGAATACCAGCTACCCGCCCTTCAACCCCTCATCGAGTACGGGGCCAGCCCTCGGGCTTCCATGGGTTTGACGGTCGCGGCCAAGGCCCGGGCATTCCTGAACGGCCGGGGTTATGCCACGCCGGATGACGTGAAAGCCCTGGCGGGTGATGTGATCCGCCACCGGCTGATTCTCACTTACGAGGCGGAAGCCCAAAGCCTCACCACCGACCAGGTCATCTCGCAAATCTTGTCAAAGGTGCCGGTGCCGTGAGCACTCAAAACCCAGGACCAAAGTCTCAAACGAGGTGGAGGTCGGGTATTTGGGTTATTCCGTTGCTATTGATCTGCCTGTTGATAGGGTTCGGGTGCGAAAAAAAACCTCATTTCACCCAGAGCACCCTGCCCCTGCCTCCCTCGGAAGATTCGGGCATTCAGAACGGGGAATATTTACAAGCCCAGTACGGGTTCGCCATTCCTGTTCCGGCCAAATGGAAATACCTGATGCTGTCGGAGGACCAGGAAGTGGACGAGGTGGCCCGTTTCACCGATCCCCAGACCATCCTCGTGGCCCGGTTCGCGGTCCAGCTGTTGCCTGCCGATCAGGCCTTTTCCCCCAAGGATTGGTCCGCTGCGGTAGACAAAGATTTACTGGCCAGGCAGTTCCAGGTGAAGACGAAAGAAGGCCGACAGGAGTGGAAGACGCAGGGAACCGAACGATGGATTTCGCAGGCCTTTCATGTTTTAGATGTGAAGCAAAAAAGTTGGCTGGATACCGAATGGGTCCTGAATCGAGGGGATTTTCTTCTACTAGTCCACTCCACCTTGCCCGAGGACAAGGCGACCACGGATATCGGAAAAAAAACAAGTACGGCCCTGGAAGGAGCCCTGACCCAGATACATTGGTACACCCCGATCGGGCCAAGAGGCATTTCGCCTGAACGCTACGAACTGCAGGCCTTTACGGAGGGGTTCCAACAGGCGCTTGAATCAGGATCACTGGAAAAGACCTATCTTTTCTTTGACGACCTTTATCCTGCTCGGGCCGAGTGGGCGGCTTGGTACCACCAGGCCTTGAGCGGAAAAACTCCCAAGACCATCAACCTCAAGGCCTCGCTGGGAGGCTTGATCATCAACGGAGAGAACGCCACAGCTTCCTTTGTCCTCAATTTGACTAATCCCGCGACGGGCAAGCCCCAGAAATTGGAACGAAGCTTCAAGCTATCGAAAAAAGAGAAAACCTGGAAAATCACCGCTCCCGAAGTAAAGGGCAAGGATAAAAACAAATAAGTGTTCGTGTTCAAAACGTTTTATCCCATTCGATCCGTCATTCAGGTTCTTCTATGCGCCTAATCCTTTTATTGGTTATGGTTCTGGCTTCCACCCTTTCGGGTTGTGGGCCCGCCTCGGAATATTTCAATCAAAAAGGGGCGGGTGAGATCAGCCTGAAAAACTGGAAACAAGCTCAGATTGATTTTCAAAGAGCGGTATTTCTGCGTGGTTCCAATCCCGCTTTTCACAACAACCTGGGGTTCACTCTTTTCCTTTTGAAAGATTTCAAATCATCGGAAACGGAATACCAAAAGGCTCTTTCGCTGAATCCAGATTCCAAGCTTTCTACCCAAATCAAGATTGACCAGGCCCTGCTGTATTGTGATGCGGAGGCCCTGGCTTCCCAGTCGAACCGAAAAGATTGGACCGGGAAGGGGATCGCCGTTTTGCGGGACTTGATCTCATCCGAACCTGACAATGCTGAGCTTCACATGAGACTGGGTTTCGCTTGTTTCCAGGCCGCCAACCCCGGGGGAGGATTCATGGAAATGGATCAGGCGGTAAAGCTAGCCAATCCCGAAAAAGTGGGTCGGTACACGAATGATCCAATCGAGGGATGCCTGCTTATTCTTCGGCAGGTCCAAAGTTTTTATATGAGATCCCATTTGTTCTCAAAGGCGGGGCAAGTCGCAAAAATCATTTCGAAATTGGAAAGGAAAAAGCCTCGAATTCCTTAGATATGAAGTTGCCCCCATATCGACACTGGAAGCTATAATCCCCTCAACTTCGAAGCTTCATTCCCAGGAGGAACTATGCGCAGCATGACGGGATTCGGGCGCGGCACGGGCCAGGCCAAGACGGTGCAGGTTGTGGCGGAAATCAAAACGGTGAACCACAAGTATCACGACATTTCCCTCAAGGCGCCTCTTTCCTACCAGTTTCTCGAAACCGAAATGCGAGAGCAAATCCTCTCCTCCGTGACCCGTGGAAAGGTGGATTTTTTCCTCAAGGATTTATCCCCCAATCGCTCTCGGGTGGTCGAAGTCAATGAGCCGCTTCTTGCACAGTACCTGCAAGCGGCTCACAAAGCGGCCAAAAAGCACAAACTCAAGGGCGACCTGTCGGTGGAGGCTTTATTCAAACTTCCGGACGTGATGATGGTGGTGGAGTCGGATCGCCAAGAAGCGGATCAGAAAAAGGCCGCCATGGAAGCGGTCGCGGAAGCCCTCAAGGCCCTAGAAAAAATGAGAGTGTCCGAAGGGGCGCGTTTGGCCAAGGACATTCTTGAGCGGGCCAAGGATATATCAGCGACCGTCCAATCCCTGCGGGCCCGGCACAAAACGGTGGTGACGGAGAAACTGAAGGCGTTTAAAGATAAAATCGCCGAGTTTCTTCCGACACCTTTAACCGACCAAACCCGTGTGGCGACGGAAGAGGCGGTGCTTCTCCAACGTTTTGATATTTCAGAAGAAATGACCCGCCTGGAAAGTCATCTAACAGCCCTTCAGGACACCTTGAAGGAAAAGGGAAGTGTGGGTCGCAAATTGGATTTCCTCATCCAGGAAATGAACCGGGAAACCAATACTATCGGTTCAAAGTCTGCCGACTCCAAGATGGCCCACGGGGTAGTGAGACTGAAGGAATTGCTGGAGCAAATTCGGGAACAAATCCAGAATATTGAGTAATCTCGACCGGGAAGGTTTCTGATGAAACGACAAGGGCGAATGATCGTTCTTTCTTCCCCCTCCGGAGGGGGTAAGACCACCCTGGCGGGGATTCTGCTTAAAAAAGAGAAGAACCTCATTCGTTCCGTTTCCTGCACCACTCGCAAACCCCGGCCCGGCGAGAAGAACGGGAAGGACTATTTCTTCATTTCTGTTCTTGGTTTCCGAGAAAAAATAAGAAAGAAGGGTTTCTTAGAATGGGCGAAGGTGCATGAAAACTATTACGGCACCCCTAAACGCTGGGTCGACCAACAGCTCAAAAAAGGAAAAGACATCCTATTTGTTATCGACGTGCAGGGGGGCGCCGCGCTCAAACGCCAGGATGCCCGGGTGGTTTTGATTTTTGTGAGTCCCCCCAGCCTAAAGGCTTTGAAAGAGCGGCTTCTGAAACGCCGTTCTAACAACCCGCAAGACCTGGCGATACGCTTGAAAAACGCCAAAGGCGAAATGCGCCAGGGCCGGGGGTATGATTACCGTGTGGTGAATGACCGGATTCCCCGGGCAGTCGCTGAAATTAGGGGTATTTTGATGGCTATTGGAACAACCTCCTCTCCCGCTCGTTCGGTTAATAGGGCTAAACTCAAGACAAAGTAAGTCCGTTTTCCTACATTTTTTCCAGCTTTTCAGTATAATTTGCATCCCTTGGCGGCCTGGAGCCGCCTTAATCCGTTGGAGGTCGCATGGCAAGCTCGACAGATGACAAGTTGAATTCGACGTTCGTTAATCCCGAAAACAAATACCTTTCGGTTTTGGCCGCCTCAAAAAGGGCCCGCCAATTGTTGGATAAGGCCGAAAAGCACAACCTGACCGTGGACACGGAAAAGGTCATCCTTCAGGCCCTGACCGAGTTCAGGGAAGGAAAAGTGCAATTTACCGTTTCCGATGTTCCCACCAAGAAGAAGAAAGACAAAGATAAAGAAAAAGAGTAAAGGTTGCCGCCGGATAGGGCCTTCGGCCCTCGGCTGGCGGCTGGTATCCTGATGACCCAAGACCCACGAAAACCCAGGGTTCTCCTCGGCGTCACCGGGAGCGTAGCGGCTTACAAAGCCGTGGAACTGATTAAGGCCCTTCGACCTTTCGCCGAAGTTAGGGTGGTGGTCACCGAGGCCGGTTCAAAACTTGTACCTCTTGCGGCCCTGAAAAAAGCGTCCGGTTTTCCTGTCTGGAAAAGCCTATTCGCGGGTTCAACGCCCATTCCGCCCGGCACTCCGAGTGGAACCCATCCTTCCGCGTCCGTACCCCATATCGAATACGCCAAAAAAGCGGACTTAATCCTTGTCGCGCCCGCCACGGCCAACTGCCTTTCCAAATTGGTCTTGGGGATCGCGGACGATCTGCTTTCTTCCCTCTGCCTCTACGCCGAATGCCCGATCTGGGTGGCTCCGGCCATGAACGTCAACATGTGGAACCATCCCGCGACTCGCAAAAATCACCGAATCCTTCTGGGGAGGGGTGTTCGCTTCCTGGGACCGGATAAGGGCTGGCTGGCCTGCGGGGACGTAGGCGAGGGACGATTCGCGGAACCGAAGGATATCGCCCTGCAGGTGAAAAGCTATTTCGAGAAAAACAAGACCTGGAAAGGTTTAAGGGTTCTGGTGACCGCCGGGCCCACCCAGGAACCGGTGGACCCCGTGAGGGTTTTGACCAATCATTCCAGCGGCAAGATGGGATATGCCCTGGCCCAGGTGGCCCTGAACCGGGGAGCCCAGGTGACGCTGGTGCATGGTCCCGTTTCACTCGCGCCCTTGACCCGATCGAGAATGGTTTCGGTAACCACGGCACTTCAAATGCGATCAGAAGTCCTGAGGGCCCTACCCAAGACGGACCTTGTGATCATGGCGGCGGCTGTGGCTGATTACCGTCCCATCCACACAGCGTCAACGAAGATCAAAAAAACAAAACGAAATTTAGTTCTTCGACTTGTGAAAAACCCAGACATCTTGGGGGAAGTGCTGAAACGACGCAAACCGGGACAGGTCATATTAGGTTTCGCCGCCGAGACGGATCATCTCCGCTTCAGGGCCAATGAGAAGTGGAGTCGCAAACCCTGTGACGTGCTAGCGGCCAACCTGGTGGGGAAGGGAAGGGCGTTTGGGACCGACCTAAATGAATTGCTGGTATTCTCCCGTACATCGCTTAAACCCATCAAGATGGGTCCGGGAACCAAGGCCAGGCTTGCCGAGGAACTTTTGGATTTGACGCATTCCATGCTGAACGACCGTACCACAGGCCGCACATGAAATTTCATATTCTTCTGGCGCTGACTCTCGGGGTCGGTTCGGCTTGCGCCCAAACCATGGAAGTACCCACGTTGGAGGGAAAACCCCTCTTTGTCCCGGGAGAAGTCCTTGTCCGATTCAAGGGGAACGCCGGTCCCACCGATCAGGCTCGAGTTTTGGGTGCCAAGGCCAAGTCCTCGACTTACGAACCGGCCATACGGGTATACCGGATGCCCTTGGGGACAGGAGAGGATGTTCAGACCCGGGTAGAACAGTTGAAGAACGACCCGGCAGTCGATTTGTCCCAACCGAACTATTACTACTACTCATCGGCCTGTGCCCCGACCGACACCTACTACAACGCTCCCTACAATTGGCCCCTTTTGAAAATTCAGGCTCCCCAGGCCTGGGGTCTTTTTGCGAGCTGTCCACCCGCGCCAACAGGCTTGGCGGTCACGGTGGCGATTCTGGACACGGGTTTTTACTACAACCATCCCGATCTATTGGGGGTACCTTTAGGGCCTGTGACGGACTGTGTTTCCGGCGGGACCGTCGCCAATGACCAGTTTGGCCATGGCACTTATGTGGCCGGTATTATCGCGGCCCAATGGAATGCATCTACCGGGTTTACCTGTCCCACCAACAGCTCCACGACCGGAATGGCGGGCCTGGTGCCGGGGATCGTGCTGATGCCGATCCGAGTATTGGACGCTTGTGGGAACGGAACCTCGGTCCAGATCGCCGCGGGAACTCTCTTCGCCGTGAACCATGGTGCTCGGGTACTTAACTTTTCCCTCGGAGGTGCAGGCACAGACAGTTTGGAAGGCGATGCCATCCAGCAGGCCCTCTCCGCCGGGTGTGTGGTGGTGGCGGCCTCGGGCAACCAATCGCACCTTCCCCAAAATCTTGCTCCCTTGAACTATCCAGCGGCCTATCCGGATGTGATAGCGGTGGGAGCGACCGACGCCAGTGACAATGTGGCCTTTTACTCGAACGGGGGAACGGGTCTGGACCTGGTGGCTCCTGGTGGAGCGGCAGTTTCAGGCACGGTGGCCTACGCGGCAGCCTTTGATATTTTTAGCACTCTTCTGTGCCCTTTGCCGGCTCCTTGCGCTGGCGCTCAAAGGTCCGATTTTATAGAAGATTCGAATACACCTTTCGGGGTGGCCTCCGGGACCTCGGCCGCCGCGCCCTATGTGACCGCGACTGCAGCCCTGATCTTTTCCATGTATCCAAACCTGACCAATACGCAGGTCGTGCAGGCCATCATCAACAATACCGACAGCCTCAACAACAACAGCGGATGGGATTCCCAGTCGGGATACGGCCGGCTGAACGTTTACAAGGCACTGCTCAACGCGCAAACACATACCGGGCAGATCACTCCCTATCTCAAAACATTCAACAGCCCCAACCCTTTTTATCCCGACACCGATCCGCCCACCAACATCACCTTGGTTTTGTCCTCCCCCCAAGCGGTCGATTTGACCGTCCGGGACTCGGGAGGGGAATTGGTGTATCACAAAAGTTTTCAGGCGGGTGACCTAAACAACAATCCCTCCAATCCCCAGTTCAAATCCTATTACGTTTCATGGGACGGACGAAACTCTTCGGGCCAGACGGTGAAGACAGGCGTTTATTTTTACGCCGTCACCAGCGGGGGCGTGACGGGACATAACAAGATCGCCGTGGTTCGGGGCAGTCCATGAGTAAAAGCCTGTATGTGCGTAAAATCGGATGGATCCTGGCGGGTTGGATGCTTTTGCCCGCCTTTGTTTTCGCCTCGGGGGGACAGAGACCTGACGCCTACATGGAATATGGCGTGGGTGGAGGCCCGGAGGCCATGGCCGGTGCTGCCGCTGGCTTACGGGATGACCCTTCCTGTGGGTTCTGGAATCCCGCCGGCTTAACTGGGATCAAAAATATCCAGATCGAAGCCCAGAATTCCTTCCTTTCCCTCAACCAAACCCTCGATTATTTTTCGCTAGGCGCCAACCTGCAAGACAAGATCTATTGCGGATTGACCCTTCTGGCCTATAGCGCGGGAAGCGACCTGGAAGCTCGAAGCGGACCGTCCCTGAATCCGGACAGCACTTTCGGGGAGTCGGAAATTGCCGGGTTGTTATCGGGCGCCTTTCGGTTGAGTTCCCGATGGTCAGGGGGCTTCAGCCTGAAGCTTCTGCTTAATAGTCTCGGCAGTATTCAAAACGCCAGTGGTACCGGTTTTGGGTTCGACCTTGGGCTTCAATACCGCGTGGACAACGACACGACCTTTGGCTTAGCCGCGCAGGACCCCTATACTGTCTATACCTACCAGAACTCTTCTACCTCAATCATTCCCACGACCCTACGCTGGGGAGTGCGCCATAAGGTGGAAAGGCTTCATGGTACTGGAGCCTTTGACCTGGAATGGAGCCAGGACCTGGGGTTCCGGCCAAGATTGGGAGTGGAATGGTTTCCCTTGGAAGTTCTGGCTATCCGGGGTGGAGCTTGGGTCGGTGATTTGACTTCCACCGGGGCGGGGACCCAGCCAAGCTTGAATTTGACCTGTGGAGTCGGTGTCATTATCCCCCTTCAGTCCGGCCTTGTACCCGGACAGGCTTGGGTGGACCAGATCGCCATTGATTATTCGCTTATTCCCGATCCCCAACAGTCAGGTTCGCTCTTGCATCAACTCGCGGTCACGGGTAAGTTCATGTGAAGGTGAAAATTCAAGAAAAACATCACGCAAAATTTGGATTTTATTTAAGAAGAAACTGGAATTTAGAATGAATCCTATTGGACCCCTTAAAAATTATCTAGAACTATGCCGACGATTGGGAATTCGCTATCTTTCGGCTTTGCCTCAGGATTCCCTGGAGGGTAAATCGGTTCGGACCAATTCGTTAGACCCGGTTTCAGTTGCCGTTCAGGAGACCCCGATCAGAAAGGAGATTCCTTCCACTCCGGAAATCGTTGCGACTTCCACATCCTGGCTTACGGTGGACCCTGATTGCGTGGAGGCCATGGAACTTAGGGCTTTCGACGCGGATATTCACGATTGCAAGAACTGTCCCCTAGGGGCCACCCGGAAGCGTTTCGTGTTTGGGAGCGGCAACCCTAAGGCGGAAGTGATGTTTGTCGGGGAGGCTCCCGGGGGCGAGGAAGACCTCCAGGGTCTGCCCTTCGTCGGTCCGGCGGGGCAGTTGCTGACGAAAATCATCGAGTCCACCAAGACCTGGAAAAGGCCGGAAGTCTTCATCTGCAACGTGTTGAAATGTCGTCCGCCTGGAAACCGGGCTCCATTACCATTGGAGGTGGAGCAATGTCGACCCTATTTGGAGGAACAAATCCGGATCATCAAACCTAAATTGATCATGGCCCTTGGCGCTAGCGCCGCACAGGCCCTTCTCAACACCAAGGATCCAGTGGGAAAACTTCGAAACGGCTGGCACGATTATTCGGGCGTCTGCCTCAAAGTGACTTACCACCCTTCCTACCTATTGCGAGAACCTGGCAAAAAAAAGGACGTTTGGGCCGATATGCAAGAATTCACGGCCAAGTTCACCGGAATCAAAGGGCTTTCCAAAGGCCTATCGGAATGATAAACGGCTTAATTTCCTGTTTGGTCCCTACCTTTTGGCCCACCTTTTAAAGGTATAATGCGCCCAAATTTCTTTCAGGGGTTTGGCGAACGTTTATGCTTAAACGACACCACATATTTATTGTTTTTATTGCCCTGATTATTTATCTTTTTTGGCCGTTAAACCATGTTTCGGCCGATACTCCCACCGAAACAGCGACCGAAACTCCTACTGATATACCCACTGACACCCCCTCAGAGACTGAGACCATAACACCCACTTATAGTGAAACCGAAACCCCGAGTGACACTGAAACGGAGACTCCCACCTTTACCGAAACCCAGACTCCAACGAACTCTGAAACCGAGACTCCAACTTTTACGCAAACAGAGACCCCGACCTTCACGCAGACCGAGACGCTGACCGCGAGCGAGACCGAAACTTCCACCTTTACGCAAACCCAAACCTCGACTTTCACTCAAACCCAAACGCCGACTTATACCGAAACCGTGACTCCGACTTATACTCAAACGGAAACCCCGACCTTGACCCAAACGGATACTCCTACTTTCACGCAAACGGTGACACCTACCTTTACGCAGACCGAGACACTTACCTTCTCGCAGACGACGACACTCACTTTTACACAAACCGCAACTTCGACAGTCACAAAAACCCAGACGCCAACCTTTACTCAGACGGCGACCCCGTCTTTCACTCAAACGGTCACCCCCACTTTCACTTTGACTCAAACTCCGACCTTGACGTCAACCATGACTTCGACCTTTACGCAAACGGCCACTTTTACCCCGACCCAGCCCTTGGTAGCTATTGCCCAAGGAACCAACAATCCCCCTGATTCCAATCAGATTCCTGGGAACACGAATGTACCAGTTGTTCAGGTGAACGTGGTCGATGCGAGTGGTGAAAGCGTCACAGAAAGCTTTTTTGTTTTCACTTCTCTTGGCTCTCAAACCGGTATTAACAGCGGAGTGTCGGCTGTAAAGCTTTGGAAAGACCCGAGCGGAAGCGCGACGGTAGATGGATCCTCGGTACTTCTGGCCATTTCGGTTTTTAACGGCAACGCGGTCACCCTGGGAGGTTATCCGCTGGATACGCTGGCGGGAGGCGGTTCCCAGAATTACCTGCTGACTTATGATTTTTCACAGACTGCGGTGCCGGGAACCTATAGCGCTTCCATCTCGTTGAATGTGAATGTTCAAGGGGGAGGCTTAACCTCCAACCGCACTCTGCGCGTTTCGGGCGCTCCAGTCGTGGGTGCTACTATCACGCTCGCCAATCCAACGGCAACCACGACTAATACATTCACCTCAACTCCCACTTTCACCGAAACGGCCACACCGACTTTTACGCAGACGGCCACGCCTACCTTCACGCAGACTCAAACGCCAACCGCCACGCAGACAGCGACGCCCACCTTCACCCAAACCGCGACACCCACATTCACCCAGACC
>Ga0182030_10001648_pt1 | contig 46442 bp, 24 predicted proteins | sample 812S3MmetaG_FD_121299 | JGI IMG/M metagenome (GOLD analysis project Ga0182030, IMG submission 121299) | Permafrost microbial communities from Stordalen Mire, Sweden - 812S3M metaG (Illumina Assembly) | ecosystem: Environmental > Terrestrial > Soil > Wetlands > Permafrost | place: Sweden...
TGCGTTAAAATATCCACACGTCATCCTAGGCGTGCTGGCGATCTTCATGTATGTCGGCGGCGAAGTTTCCGTCGGCAGCGCCATCATCAATTTTCTCGGCCAGCCCAGCGTGGCCGGCCTCGCCCCGGTGGAGGCGAGCAAATATGTTTCGCTGTTCTGGGGCGGCATGTTGATTGGCCGTTTCATGGGCGCGGTGGAATTGAGCGAAATGAAAAAGTTCAACAAGCAGATCATGCTCATCGTGGTTCCCATCGTTTGCTTTCTGGCCTTTTGGCTTTTGCGCAGTTGGAATTCGGATCAGCACCAATTTAATTTCGCAGCCGGCTGGACCATCATTAAGAATTACCTGCCGCTGCTGGGACTGTGCTGGGTGCTGTTCCAGTTTGGCCAGGCGCTGGCCGGACGCACGCTGCTGATTTTTGGTTCGACCATTGTGCTCTTGCTGGCGGTTTCCATGATCCAAGGCGGCAAGCTGGCGATGTGGTGCATCGTGGGCATCGGCCTGTTCACCTCTATCGGCTGGCCAAATATTTTTTCGCTCGCCTTGGATGGCATGGGCGTTTTGAAGAGCCAGGTTTCATCGCTGCTGGTGATGGCGATTCTCGGCGGCGCACTGCTGCCGCCATTGCAAGGCTGGATTGCCGACCATCATGGGCTGCAAATTTCCTTCATCGTGCCGTTGATCGCCTATGCCTATGTCGCGTTCTACGGTGGGTTCGGCCATAAAATCGGACGCCGGCTGCCGGGCTAAAAAATTATTGCAACAACTGTGAGATTGTCATCTGCCGACGAGGCAACCGTGAAAAAGCCAATAGCATGCCCGAACCGGGCAATTCAAGCGTCATGGCGGATTCATGTAGTTTGGGTTGTTGTTTTCATGGCAATCAGTTGCCTGGAGCTGACCGCACAGGCTTTCACGTCTGCGGATGCCGATCTTTTGTTTGCAGCCCACACCAAGGCATTTTACCGGATGGCGAATGGCGGCGCTTTTTACCTGAAGAGCATCGAGGGAAATAATCCTGCTGATTTTTGGACGGAAGCCGAACAGATGGAAATGGTGCTGGATGCTTACGAACGCACCACCAATGCGCAGCCGCTCGTGATGTTCACGAACCTTTTCTGCGGTTTCATTGCCGAACACGGCACGATTTGGAGGAAAAATCCATACAACGATGACATCATGTGGATGGTCATTGCCCTGACCCGGGCGCATCTGCTCACTGGCAATCCAAAATTTCTCTCCGTGGCGCAAACAAACTTTGACCTTTGTTATGCGCGGGCGGCATCAACCAATCTGGGCGGTGGCCTATGGTGGAAAGTGGATGTCCGGTCGAAGAACGCCTGCGTGAACGGTCCGGGAGCCATCGCGGCTTTTTTGCTGGGCAAGTCCACGGGCAAAGCTGAATACTTTACGATTGCCACGAATCTTTTCCTGTGGGAACGCGCCACCTTGTTTGATGCGACGACGGGCAGAATTGCCGACAGCATTCGGGAAAATGGGCGGTTGGCGCGTTTTGCGTTGACATATAATCAAGGCACCTTCGTCGGTGCGGCGAACTTTCTTGGTTATACCAACGAGGCGCGACTGGCAGCAACTTACACCATGAATCGAATGTGCCGTGACGGATATTTGCCTCCTGGCGGAGAAGACGGTGACGGCGGCGGTTTCAACGGAATTGGCGTGCGGTGGATTGCAAAATTCATGAATGATCGCGGCGAGCAGGCCATCTTCGAGCCGTGGTTGCAGCAGAACGCCGAAGCTGCATGGCAAGCCCGCCGTCCGGCGGACAATCTTTCCTGGTGCCGCTGGCCGCAGCCGACGCCGGAAGGTCCGCGATATTCGTGGGGTTGCAGCAGCGCGGTGGTGCTCTTGCAGGTGGTTCGTCCGCCGGAGAATTTGAAATGAAACCGATGCGGAATGGACATATTTTTATGCAGACTAAATCCTCCAGAAATTCCGTGGTCGCAATTTATTTGCCGCGCCCATGGCCCGACCGGACAATGTCTTCTCGGGCAAACATTAAATTTAGCCTCATGAAAATGGTGCGGCTGATCTTAATGACTTTGGCTTCGGGCTGGTTGTGTGGTCAATTACACGCCCAGGCGGCCTTGCCGCCGGAAATTGAGGATCCGCAGTGCCTCGGCATCAACAAGCAGCCGTTTCATGCGACGCTGATGCCGTATGCCAATTTGAAGGAAGCGCTCATCGCGAAACGCGCAGATTCTTCCTTTTCGCGCAGCTTAAACGGAATGTGGAAATTCAACTGGGTCACCGAGCCTTCGTTGCGGCCGGTGGATTTTTACAAAACGGATTATGACGCGAGCGGCTGGAAGGAAATTCCCGTGCCGTCCTGCTGGCAAATTGAGGGCTACGGCACGCCGTATTATCGCAACAACGGTTACACCTTTCAAAAAAACTGGCCGCATGTCTTGACCGAGCCGCCGAAAAATTTCACGGCTTACGTTGAGCGTGATCCGGTCGGAAGCTATCGCCGTGAGTTTGAAGTTCCCAAGAATTGGGATGGTCGCCGGATTTTTCTGACTTTTGACGGCGTGGACTCCGCATTTTTTCTTTGGATCAACGGCGAGAAAGTCGGGTTCAGCGTGAACAGCCGCAATGCCGCCGAGTTTGACATCACCAAATTTTTGAAAGCCGGCAAGAATTTGCTGGCGGCGGAAGTTTATACATATTCCGCCGGCACTTACATCGAGGATCAGGATATGTGGCGCATGAGCGGCATCTTCCGCAACGTCACGTTGTGGAGCGCGCCGGAGGTTCACATCCGCGATTTTTTTGTGAAGACCGATCTCGATGCGACATACCAGGACGCCACATTGTCCGCGAGCGCCAAGATTCATAACTTCTCAGCTCAACCGGCGGACGCGCGTGAATTACAAGTGGAAGTTTTCGACGCCAAAGGTCACTCAATCGCCAAGGCCAGCGCGGCGGTTCCTGCATTGGCTGCCGGCGAAGAACAACCGGTTGAAGTCAGTATTCCGGTGGCCAATCCGGCCAAATGGACGGCGGAGACGCCGAATCTTTACACCACGGTGCTGTCGCTTTCCGGCAGCAAGACCGGCGAAATAATTTCCGCCAAAACCGGTTTCCGAAAAATTGAAATCAAGGATCGGGTCTTCATGGTCAACGGCGTGCCGGTGAAACTCAAGGGCGTCAATCGCCACGAGAACTGGCCCGACACCGGGCATTATGTTCCCGAAGAAAAAATGATTCGCGATCTCGAAGTGCTCAAGCAAGGCAACGTGAATCACGTCCGCACCTGCCATTACTCTGATGATCCGCGCTGGTATGAGTTGTGCGACGAATACGGCATTTATCTCAACGCCGAGGCCAATTGCGAATGTCACGGCTATATGTTCGTGCTGGATCGCGAACCGAAATATGAAAAGGCCATCGTGGACCGCAGCGTCGCGAATGTGGAAAATTTCAAGAACCACCCCGCCATCGTGATGTGGTCGCTCGGCAATGAGTGCGGCGGCGGCAGCAATTTTGTTTCCGCGTTGAAAGCCGTGAAGTCGCTCGACACGAGCCGCCCGGTGCATTACGAACCGTTTGGCATTGGCGAAAATAATCCGGCGGACGTGGACAGCCGCATGTATACGGGCACCGCCGAAGTGGCGAAAATTGCGACCGACAGCAAATACACCAAGCCGTTTTACATGTGCGAATATGCGCACGCGATGTTCAATTCGATGGGTTCGCTCGGCGATTACAATGATGTCTTCGACAAATATCCGTCGCTGATGGGCGGCGCGATTTGGGAATGGGAAGATCAAGGCATCTGGAACCGCCGCGATCCGAAACGCCAGTTCCTCGCGTTCGGCGGCGGCTTCGGCGATTTTCCGAACGACCATTATTTCATCCACAAAGGCGTCGTGTTTTCGGACCGCTCGCCCAAGCCGCACTATCCGGAAATGAAACATGTGTATCAGTGGATCAGCATCACGGCGGATGATCTGGCCGCCGGCACGGTGAAGATTCGGAACCGATACGCGTTCATCAATCTCAACAAGTTCAAAGGCCGTTGGACCTTGTCTGAAGATGGAACCGTGATAGACCAAGGAGCCTTGAACACTTTGGAGCTCGCGCCCGGTGCGGAAAAATCCATCGCCATGGGCTTAAAGAAATTCACGCCGAAACCCGGCGCGGAATATGATCTGCGGATTTCATTCATGCTGGCCCAGGATGAATTGTGGGCCAAAGCTGGTTATGAAATTGCGGCGGAACAACTCAAGCTGCCAGTCCAAATTCCAGCGGCGGTTAAAAATGCGCCGGAGCTGCCGCCGGTTCGCCTGGAGCAAGTTGACAATACAATCACCATTGCCGGCCAAGGCTTTTCTGTCGTATTCGACAAAACGACCGGAACCATTTCGCAACTGGTTCGCGACGGAAAAAATCTGCTCATCGCCAACGGCGGGCCGCGCTTGAACCTCTGGCGCGCGCCGCATCAGCAAGACGACATGTGGGCCTACAAAGACTGGCATGGTTCTGGTCTCGACAATTTGCAGTGGTCGGTTACGCATCTCGAAGTCGCGCAAATTTCCGAGGGCGTCGTGCGAATTGAAGCCACGCTGAAAGGCACGGGCAAAAATAGTTTCAGCGTCATTCATTCCGCCAACTATACAATCTATGGCGACGGCTCAATCGCCGTGGACAACGCGGTGCTGCCGCAAGGCCGGAAAATTCCATTCGCGCGGATGGGCGTCCGCCTGCAATTGGACAAAGCGTTTGACCAGTTCACTTACCTTGGTCGCGGCCCGATGGAAAATTATTCCGACCGCAAGCGCGGTTCTGATTTCGGACTTTACTCCAGCACGGTCCGCGAACAACTGACGCCTTACGCCAAGCCGATGGAATGCGGCAATCACGAAAATGTCCGGTGGGCCGCCTTGACCGGCAAGAACCTGCCGACCCTGCTGGTGCAAGCTGACGAGAGCGATCTGCAAGTTTCCGCATTGCCTTACACGGACGAAGTCATGACGCCGATTGAATATTCCGTTGACCTGCCCGAAAGCACCGGCACGGTGGTGAACGTGGCGACGCACACCTTGGGCGTTGGCTCGAATGGCTGCGGCCCGCGGCCGCTTGAGCCGTATATGCTGTGGTCCACGCCGGAAAGTTTTTCGTATCTCATACGCTTGCTGCCAGCGGCGCAAAATGACTTGCCCGCCACCGGCCGGTTGGCCGCACCGAAAGATCGCGTGAAGCCAGCCATGCCCGCGCGCGAAGTGACAAAGACCATCCCCGGAAAAGTGATTGCCGCCAGCAGTTTTGAAAGCGGCGAAGGCGATCCAGAACATGCGGTGGACGGCAATCCCGACACTTTCTGGCACAGCCGCTGGAGCAGCAATGAGGCGCAGCCGCCGCATTTTCTGGTGATTGATTATGACCATCCGCTGGACATCGCCGGCTTGACTTACACGGCGCGCACGGACATGGACAATGGACATGTGCGAGACTACGAATTATATGCGAGCCTGGACGGCAACGACTGGGGCCAGCCCGTGGCGCGCGGACATTTTCACCAGGATAATTCTGAAGAAACGATTCAACTCGCGACGCCGGTGCGGGCGAGATTTCTGAAATTTGTGATGTTGAGCGAACAGCACGGCCGGCCCTTTGCCTCCGTGGCTGAACTGAATGTGGAAGTGGTAAAGCACTGATTTGCGCCGCAAATTGTTTCGCTGGCCGCGAGCTTGGACGAAAAAAAACGGCAGTGCCAATGATTTTTCATTTCCGAATCTCGACACTTCACCTGCGGCTGGTTAGCTTTCAGCCATGAACTTTCTCGTCACCGGCGGTGCTGGCTTCATCGGCTCGCACGTTTGCGAACGCCTGCTTCGCGACGGCCACCGCGTCTGGGCCTTCGACGACCTGAATGACTTTTACGATCCGCAGGTCAAACGGCGCAACCTGCGCGAAATCCAGACGGTCGTCCAGCCCTTTGAATTTTTCCACGGCGACCTCACCGACCGCGCCGCGCTTGATGAGCTTTTTGGCAGCGTGAAATTTGACCAGGTCATCCATCTCGCCGCCCGCGCCGGCGTCCGGCCCAGCTTGGACCAACCGGCGCTTTATCAGCGCGTCAATGTGGAAGGCACGGTCAACGTCCTCGAAGCCGCGCGGAAAACCGGCGTAAAAAAAATTACCATCGCGTCGTCGTCGTCGGTTTATGGCGTGAATTCCAAGACGCCGTTCGCGGAGAGCGACCCGATTTTTTCCGCCGTGTCGCCTTATGCCGCCAGCAAGCTCGCCTGCGAGGCGCTTGGTCACGCGTGGCATCATCTTTATCAGATGGACGTGGCGATGCTGCGCTTTTTCACGGTGTATGGCCCGCGCCAGCGGCCCGATTTGGCCATCCACAAATTCACCAAGCTGATTGACGCGGGCAAACCAATTCCGGTTTTCGGCGATGGCAGCACGGCGCGCGATCACACTTTCATCGCGGACATTTTAGAAGGAATTATGGCCTGCACAAAAAATGAATTTGGTTTTGAAATTTTCAACCTCGGCGAATCGCAAGTCATCCGGCTGGACCGGTTGATTGAACTGATCGAATCCGCGCTCGGCAAAAAAGCCGTCATTGACCGGCAGCCGCTCCAGCCCGGCGACGTGCCGATCACGTTCGCCGATATTTCCAAGGCGCGGCGGATGCTCGGCTACAATCCGCAGGTGAAGGCAGAAAAGGGAATTCCTTTATTTGTTGATTGGTTCCGCAAAAACCGGCAGTAATAATCCTTCATGAATTCAGCCAGTTTCATCCGTCCGTCGTTGGAGCAGGCGCTCACCGCGTGGCAGGAATGTTTGGCTGGCCACTCGCTGCCGGAAAAAACGCTGTGGATTTTCAGCGAGAATCTCTGCATCGAGCACTCGCGCGCCACGCCGGGCAGTTTTCGCTTCGGGTTTCAAACCAAGTTCACGCCGCCGCCAGTGGACGCGCTGGAAATCGCCTACGACAATTTTTCCGAGACGCACACGCGGATGGTTTTTTACCGGATCGGATCGTGTCCGCGCGCCTCCGTGTGCATTCTGCTGTGCGACGCTTGGTTCGAGGAAAAGGGCGCGCGCGATGGTTTTGTCCGCCACGACGAGTGGGGCATTTCGTTTTATCCCGGCCATGCCGGCGAGATTGACGAAGTCACCGACCTGACGCGCTGGCTGCGCCGCGTGAAGCGCGACCGCGCGTTCCATGATTTTGATTTCGCGATGTCGCTGGAGACGCTGGACGAACTTCAAACGCACGGCCGCGCGCTGCTGCCATACGAACGGTTCGCGCAGAAAATGGTGGACCGGCTGCGGCGGGTTTTGGGTCAAGCTTAAGCGCGGAATTACTTCGCCGCATCGCGCGGTGATTTCGCAGGTGTCACCGGTATTGCCGGCGCGTTGGTGGTCTTGGTTTTGAACGCCGAGCGCAACAGCCAGTGGCGTTTCAATCCCTGCACAAAGTCGTCCGCGTCCGTCACCGACTTGGAAATGCCGCCCAGCAGATTGGAATTGGCCTGCACCTGCACGTTCAAATTGCTGGTGATGCTGGCGACATTTTCCAGCGTCGCGCCGATCTCCGCCGTGAGCTGGTTCAAATTTGTGTCCGTGTTCGCCAGCAGGGAGTTTGCGCTGGTCAGCGCGCTTTCAATTTGTGGCGGGGCATTCGTGCCGAGCGCCCAGACGCCCAACGCGCCCGGCCCGCGCATCTCGCCGCTGAGAAGCGCGAAATTCGTGACCATCGGTTGCGCGGCGACGATGGCGTTGTTCAAATTCGACATGGCGTTCGCCGCGTTGTCCAGCACGGCGGAAATTTTATTGGTCAGCGAAAGAAAATTCGGCAGCGCGTTTTGCACCTGCGTCACCATCGCCTGCAACTGGTCGGAAACCGGCGGTGTCTCCACCGCGCGCAGCCACGCGGTGTCATGCTCCGGCGAGAAACTGACGTAACGATGCACCCGGTTGTCCCACGACGCCACGATGCGCCGCGCATCCCGCTCGCGGTTGTTGTAGGCAAAAATCGCATTAGGTTTCAGCGCCGCGATGACTGGCAGATTGGATCCGTCCAGCGTTTCGTAAGCGTGGAAAATAAGATTGCTGCCCGCGTCAAACACATCCTGCGACAACTGCCACTGGCCGGGTTCGGCGGCGACATTTTGCGCGAGCAGGTTCAGGTTCGTGAACGCCATGACCGGCTGCGTGACGCACAGCGCATAGCCGTTGGTCGCGCGCGTCACTTCCAGTTGCCGCTTGCCGAGAAAATCCGCCGCGTTGACCTTGGCCACCGAGCCGCCCGTCCAGAGATAGCGGAAATACGGCTCGGTAACTTCAAACTTCACCGCCACGTTATTTGTTTCATACGGCTTTTGCGGTTCGACACTGGTGATGGTTCCGACGGCAAAACCCATCATGAAGACCGGGTCGCCGACGTTCAAACCCTGCGAACTTTTGACGTAAATGTGAAACGGCGCCTTGATCTTGAACCAGCCCTTGCGCTCCGCCGTGTGGTAAATGTAATAGCCAAAACCAAACAGCAGCAGCGCCGTCGCGAGAAACACAAACCAGCCCACCGCGCGTTCCATCCGGTTCAGGCGCGTCCGTAATTGCGGGGTCAAATCTTGCAGCGGCATAAAATTATTTCGTCAGATTATGTATGAACCATTTGTCATTTCAACCATTGCCAAGCTTTTCTTAATCGTAATCTTAATCTTAATCGGTTTGGGATTACGATTAAGATTGGGATTAGGATTACGAACTGGTTTCAACCACCTCGGCCAGCAATTCTTTTACGGCGTGGCTTTGGGCCGCCGCCACCTCGTCCCACGAGCCGACCACGGAAAAACTTTTTTCGTGCAGCACGGCGAATTTCTTTTTCGCGTCGCGCCACGTGCGCAGATCATCCGTGGTGGCGACAATCGTCATCGGCCGGCCGCCGAACCACTCGTGACCGCGCCAGAGCTGGTCCAAAAATTGCAGCAGCCATTGCCGGTGCCGGCCGCCGAGCCGGGCGAGGGGATTGTCCAGCAGCAGCAGTTCCGGCTTCAGGATCAAGGCCCGCGCCAGCGCCGCGCGCTGCCGCCAGTTCGCCGCGAGATTCGAGGGCGTGATGGCGGCGAACGGCGCGAGTTCGAGCATTTCCAGGAGCGTTTCCACCACACGCGCGGCTTCCGCCGCCGAAAGATTTTTCTGGTAGCGCAGCGGCAGCGCCACGTTTTCCGCGACGGTCAACGGGTTGAACAACTGCCCGCCGGCGAACACCAAACCCACGCGCAGCCGCTCCGCGATTTGCGCCTCGCCGAAATTTTCCGTGTCGCAGCCGAACACGCGGCAGCTTCCGCGCTGCGGCGTCATCAGCCCGGCCGCAACCATCAGCAAATCGCTTTTGCCGGAGTGCTGCTGGCCGGCGACCACCCAGAATTCGCCCGGTGCCACCGACCAATTCACGTCCGCGACGACCGTGAGCGCCACGTCGCGCATCGCGCCGACGTCCGCGCCGCACATTTCGATGACGGCGGGGTTGAAAGTGGTTTCACTCATCTCTGTTTGGCGGACAATTTTGAACCATCAAGGAACAAAGTAACGAAGAAAGTTTTGAAACTTGGTTGTGCCCGGTAGAAACCTTATGTTGGCAGAGAGACGGCGACGCTTCGGTTGCGGCTTGTCTCACAACTTGCATTGCCGTGGCCGTGCCGGTTTTTTGCGCCGGCTGGCGGCTGGGGCGGCGGCGTCCGGCGCAAACAGAAAAACCGGCAGCCGGCATTTGGAATCCAAATAAATGCCCGGCCGCCGGTTGCCCGGAACCATTCCGGGCAAATCCCATTGGAATTGAGAACGGGCGCGTCACTCCGTCCGCGCCGTTCCCACTTCTTAATTCATCATTCTGCCTTCAACCTTCCCTTTTCAGGTTGCCATGATGGCGGCGGGGCTGGTCCAGTTGCTGGCCCCCGTGCTGCCGCCGATGGCGCGTGCCCGCACGGCATACGTTATGCCCGGCGTCAGGTTCGTCAGCACAATCCGCCGCGCCTGCGTGGACAGGCACGCCTCCGCCCAGGTCTTGCCGCCGTCCACACTGGCCTGCACCTGATAGGTCTTGGCGTTCACCACCGGTGCCAGTTGCAGCAGCACCTGCGTGGTGCCGTTGTTCAACAGGCTGACAATGGCCGTGTCATCCAGCGGCGAGGACGCGCGGTTGGTGCTGGCCGGCAAATAACCGGTGTTCAGCAGCATTTCTAGGCTCGTTGACAGTTTCTCCACGGTGTCGGCATCCTCATTCAAGGCATCGGCCAGCGTGGTGAAAGCCGTGTTCTTGGCCGCCGTTTCCACCGTGCCGCCCGTGAGGGTGGCTGCCAGTTTGGTGTTCAGGTCATCCGCCAGGGCTTTGATGTCCTTGGGGGCGACCGTCAGGTTGGGGAACTGCAACGGGTCGAGGTTGACCGACACATTCGTGCCGAACGTGACCAGTTGGGCGGCGGGATATTTGTAAAAATTCCGCAGCACTTTGAACTTTGCTTGAGCCATAACTAACTTTCAACTTTCTTGGATTCCGCGAAAATGTTAGCAGTCCCCGTGCCAATGCTTTCGCAAGTATTTTCACGGCAATAGGTTACATAACTATAATTTGCCAATGGCAGCGCAAAGAACGGTGAGTTGAAAATCCGAAAGGCGGGATTCATTGGCTTTTTGCCGGAAATTTTCCCGGCCGCCCCGCCATTTGCATTCTTCATTCGTAATTCACAATTTCCTCGCCGCTTGGTGATGAATCTTTGAAGTTCGGTGATGCCGCTTGGAAGATCCGTGACCAACCTTTGAAGTTCCGCGACCGATCTTTGAAGCTGCGTCACGTTGCTTTGAAGTTGAATGACCAATCTTTGAAGATCCGTCACTGACCTTGGAAGATTCCTCATGGATCTTTGAAGCTGTGTGACCGACCTTTGAAGTTTGATGACGCCGCTTGGAAGTTCCGTCACCGACCTTGGAAGAAAAATGGCCGAAACTCGCCAGTTGGGCGGCAAGTGTCCAAAAAAGTGTGGACAGTGTCGGATAACAGGACAAAAATATGCCATTAGGCTTGCTGTGTTACGAAATGGTTAAAAACAAAAAAACTGTAAAAAAGCTCTTGCAATAAATTTTTGACTGGCGTATAAGGTAGCCATTCTTCTTGCGGCAGGCAGGCGAAACAGCCGCAAAAGGTTCTTATGTTGGGCAAATGGCAATGTTTTTGCGGACGAACGGCTGATGCGTATTTTAGGCCGACAGGGAAGCCATACCCTCAGCAAGCCAGATTCTCTGGCACTTCCTTTTCCAATGCCATCTCCTAACTTCCATCTCCTAATTCCTAATCACAGACATGAGCAAAAAAGTATTAAAACTGGCAGGCCGGCGGCCAATGCTGCTGGCGGTAGTCATGGCAACCCTGATCCTCGGCCTGCTGTTTTCCGGATGGTTGACACCTACGCCGAGCCGGGCGCAGACGAGTAATCCGAATCCGACGGCAAATCAAGAAAATACGAATTGTGTTGCAACCACAAATGCCTGGTCAGGAACTTGTCCGACGGTGATTACCAACAGTTCGGTGAGTCCGACTTCAATTGTTGTGTGCTATAGCAATGCGCCTACAATGCCAACGAACATCATCGCTCCCGTTTATAGTCCCACCAATATATTTACACAACTCATTACATACAGCACGACCAATTGCATTACTGTCACCAACACTGAAAATGTTACCTATTCGGTGAGTGGAATCATGTGGACCAACTTTACAAGTCCATATACCAATTTCCCAGCTCATGTGACAAACCAATTCAGTGTTGATGCCGACGTTTATGTTACCAGCAGTGATACGAATGCTTGCCCTTCGCCGGGACTCATCAACCTTGCCACTGTCACTTGGTATCCAATCCAAGTAACAGTGGATGCTCCCGATTATGATCCTGACGCAATGAATGCCAATGTCAGGAGTATGGATTCGTGTGGTTGTGGGTTGGGTGATGCTACTATTTGGTGGTTTAATGGGGAAAAACCCGACGGTTATGTCGTCTCGACAAAAGCGAGTGTTACTGGCGTGCCAGGCGGCGCAACAATTGCATGGACGGTTACAGGACCGGCAACTCCGGCTACTGGCAGCGGTTCCGAAATCACACTCACTGGCACAGGCCCAAGCGCGGAACACGGCGTCATCATAACTGCAACCGTCAATGGAACGCAAGTGTGTCAACAATTTCTTACGGTCTTGGCTCCGCATAGCCTCCTTCATCAGTCGGATATTGATAAAAGTATTCCTAGCAATTATCCTCTCTTGGCCTATAGGTCAATAATTACGGACTCGATTCTCGACAATTTAGGACATGTGCTTCCCCAAAAGGTTCCTGTGAATGAGGATATTGATGGGGATGGAGCCGCTAGTAGCAGCGCAACGCTAACTGCTGAAGCGAAAAAAAGTGGTAATGCTGACTATACGGCCAACCCAATAGTGGGTTGGAAATGGGGCGATGAAGAAGGAAGCCCTTATCAACCCACTAATTGTTTTGATACGATAACTCGAATTGATGACGGAACGTATGTGCCTAATGTTTTAAACCCTCAATACTCTACAGTAAAGGTTGAGCATCTTAATGGATGCCTTTATGTTGGAAGCACCAGCATTGCAAAAGGTGTCAAAGTTCAAACACTTACATGGCAAATCTACCAAGATCACGCACGTCATGAAAATACTAAGACTCCATAATGTTACAGACCTTGAGAAACGACTTCTCCAGCGAAAAATACACAAACAGCGAAATGATTTTATGCGGCTTTTCGTAAAATAATCAAATAAATGAAACATGGAGTTTTGCAAATAATTATATGGGGATGGTTTTCCGTTGCTGTTTATGGTTATTCTGATGATGGACTTTCAGCAAGTCAGTTGATGTCGGCACCCATAATTGAAATCGGACAAGTTGACTTATATCATTTCACTAAAACGCGCAATAATGAAGGGTGTATTTTAATCATTGGCCAGATCAGTGTAAATGAAACAATAAAGGGGGTGTCTGAAAAAAAACACGACTTGAACTTGTGGCTTGACGAAGGTAGTGGCTACGGCCATCATTACGGTGTAAAGCAGACTCCAATTGCCAGGAAGCAATGCGTCTTGTTTTTATCTTATGATAAAAAGACGTCCGAATATGCCCCGGTCTCCCAAGAAGAATTTGCCATTCAACTCGATCGGGATTCCAGCGAGAAGGAGGGGGCACCCATGGAAAGGCTTCGATCTATTGCCATGGCCAATGTTGAGGCAACCAACTATAATTTAGCTGTAAGATGGTCAAAATTCTTGCGTGACTTATACGATGATGCTCACAATGACTTTTCTTATTGGACGAATAAAACGCATGATGCTCGTTTTCTTATACGTGTAAACGCCTATGAAGCGCTTATTCAAAATCGCCCCCAAACACCCGGGCTTCGGGCCGATGTCGTGAAATGCCTATCCGATGAAGCGCCACTTAAAGGTGATATTCGTTTGGGACACATTGAACTGATTGACTGTCTTCCCAAATTATTCGGCAAGACTGGCCCCCGAGTTGATGAAATTCAAGGCTTGCTCGCCAGCAATGACGAAACAGTAAATGAAATAGCTTTGACGTTTATTAGACGCAAAAAGGATGTGTCCATGGCAACGGATGTCGTGCATTTGATGACAACGAGCAAAAACAGGGACGTTCAGTATTATTGCATCCAGACCCTTTATCGTCTGGCCAGCAATCCATTTTGTATTACCCAGCAAATGTTTTTGCAACACCCAGATGACTTCATAAAAGAATGGCAAAAAATTGGTGAAAATCTTGCCAAATAGTCAGACAAGATTGAAACAAGTCTTGCCTCGATTTGGTGGACAATAGATGAGGTTCAGATCATGCCATTTCAGTAGGCAAAATGTCAGATTAGAACAAATATGAGCAAAAAAGTATTAAAACTGGCGGGCCGGCGGCCAATACTGCTGGCGTTATTCGTCATGGCAACTTTAACTCTTGGCCTGCTGTTCTCCGGCTGGTTGACGCCCACGCCCGGCAAGGCGCAACAGGGTAAGGAGGCAGACCCAACACCAAGTCAGGAGACGACCAATTGCGTTGTTTTTTCCACGAAGACCACTTGTTCGGAAGCATCGGTAGGTTTCACGGCTAGTAATCCGGTCGTCTGCGGTCTGCCCATAATAGTCTCCGTAAATCTCGTTACCACAAACGGACAGACCGTAACCGATACCACCTATACCAACACCGGCAATTCCGGATCGAATGCCTGTCCTGATACCATCTCAACGACCAACCCAGCCCCTGCCATTATTTCAAGAACGTGGGCGGATTCGTCCAGCACAAACTGTGGCAGCAACAGCGATAACAACCTTTCAGCCAGTTTTACTCCAACTGCTCTGTCAGGCTCCGTGACATTTACGGTTGTTTGGCAACATGTGTGCGACAAAGATTATGCTACAAATACGACTTCAGTTCCCTATACTGTCCCATGTCCAACCATTACCAACTGCACAGTGACGTTGCAGTGTGCTCCGAATGACGATAATGGTAATCCAAGAATTGGCGCGCAGATTGCCTACAATTTCAATTGTGCCGATGGCTGGTGGACGTGGGAAGTCATTACCGATGCGAATGGCAATCCTTTCCCTGGCATGACTTTGTCTCAGGCAACTAATAACATTAATTGGGGCAATCCTGGTGATCAAATATATGATGGTGGTCCAGCGACTACCAACTCTATTCATGTTACATATCAAACGATTTATTTCGCGCCGGTTGGTGGAGGTAGTGCAACAAACAATAATTCGACATGCTCCTTCCAAAACACGCAAACAATTCAAGTTACTCAAACCAATGCTGTTCCTCCTCATGGGATAATAACCACCACAGTTACCATTGGGAGCGGTATTACCGCAACGTGCAATTACTAGCATTTAACATTACGAAAGAGATATTTTATGATAAAAAAACTTGTTTTGATTTCACTCTGTGTGCTTGCCATTAATTCTGTGAGGGCTGCCGATTGGGGGCAAAGCGTTCAAGGCGTTCAATTGGCGATCACGATGACAAACAGTGTTTTTCAGGTCGGATCGTCATCTGCCGTTGCGTCTGTCACCACCAATTCCTCCACGAATACTATTATCGTGGATATATCAGCTCCAACGATACATTTTGATGTTTTGTTAACAAACGATACAGGGAAGTTATACCATATAACGACTCGTATGGATATTAGGGAGCCGGGCAGACTTATTATGATAAACCCCGGTGAAGAGCAAAACGAGTCTATACCTGTAACCTTTGGAGAAAATATCGAACCTGGTGAATACACACTTAAGGCAACTCGAAAATTCACTTTGAACGGCGGGAAATTTACGCTTGAATCCAATTCAATAAAAGTAACAATCATAAAATGACAGCCAAGTATGTCGGCATCATTTGCACAGCCATTGTTGGGCTAATTTAATATGAGCAACAAAGTATTGAAACTGGCGGGCCGGCGGCCAATGCTGCTGGCGTTATTCATCATGGCAACTCTGACCCTTGGCCTACTGTTCTCCGGTTGGTTGACGCCCACGTCCGGAAAGGCACAGGGAACTGGCGGTCCAAACCCGCCGCCAAATATTGAAAATACAAATTGTCCAAACTTTACTTATACAACAAATGCATCTTGCCCAACAATTACAAATGGCGAGGTTTTGGCACCTTTGACGTTTTGCGTTGTGCGTGGGGATCCTTTGCCTGATCCCAATTGGGCTACACCACCGGGAGCTACTACCGGAAGAGTTATAATAATCACGACAGAATCTTGTTCAAATATAGTTACGTCAACAACGAATCCAATCACTTATGGTTTTTCATGGCATTATCAAACACCACCCGGAAAACCATCAACCCCGACAACTGCTGGAATATATACTGCAACTGCTATTGGTGTCATAACGTCGTCTGATATAAATGATTGCCCCAATCCCGCAGCACCAACTTGGAATGTAACATGGAATGTGATTAGAAAGTCCCTTGAATTAACGGGTAATCCTTACAATTGGGTGCCTGATTGGGTAGCCAATCTAGTCGATCTGGGGGGCAAGGTTATTAATTCGCCAGTAACACTAGGGGCTATTGCGGGATCTGATATATACGGTTACGAAAAATATTGTTGCCTCAACAATGTAGCATCTGTATCATATGACAACAAATCAATTAATGCATCAAAACAAGCCATATCTATAGAGATAGGCACTACATCCATAGGTGCAATGGTTGATACAATGATCGGGAATGGGTTGAAACTGGCGGGTGTTGGAGCCCTTACTTCAGCGACCACTACAGCCATTGACTCTTTTGTTGATCCAATAGTAGCAAGTCTGTCGGCAGGAGGTTTGAAAGCCAATGCATCTGCAAATTTCAATAATGTTGTCGGATATAATGATACTTGTGTATGTGCTTCGCCTGACGGGTGGTATGGAACGGATGCCGTTTCATTTGGCTGCACCGTTGGGGTTATTGATGTTCCTAAAAGCGTTCTTCAACCATTTGGTCTAGATATCCCAATTAGCATTGTTGCCCTTTCTGCTAACCTTGATTATACTAAACAAGGTTTAATATTATACAGTGGACCAGCAACGACAGCTTTTAACAATATGGTTACTACAAGTCGAAAAAGCGATATTTATACCAAAATAACGGTTGGCTTGCTTTACGATCAAACATATCATTGGTCCGGGCCAACTGATGTTACTACCACTAATAATTATCCGGTGTGTTGCGGCCATGATTATCCTAAATAACCAAAATATGCTTATCGTTTGTATCAAGATGTATGTGGTTAATTATTTTTTATGACTTAAATATGTTTATGAAAGCACTCTTTGTAACTATATTGTCTTATTGTTTGTTGGTTTTTGTGGCTGATGCGAACGAGCTAATCCGGGGGGAAATAGGCGAGTGGAATACTCATTGGATTGGATTTAGCTCTGACGAACCTTCCCGATTTACGCGTCCAGACATGATTGTTGCGCAAGCTATTGAAGCAGCCAGAGATGGAAACGCACCCCTCTTCTACTCGTTTTGGGGGGTTGATAGCAATACTGCTCCGACACAGATAAAATCTTTGTATGAGGAGTGGCATATCTGCTCTGAGCGATATGTCTATCTTATCGGCCATGAAGCATTCATTACTAATAATATGCAATCACATTCCGACCAGACCGGATGGGATGTGTATTCTGCAGTCTCAATATTTCCTGCAATGCAAAGAAACAAAGGGCTTGATAAATTAACGACAAATGGGCTATCGATTAAAGCCAAAGTTATATTTTCAAAGGAATGCAACAGTGTTTGGATGCTATTGAGTGACATTATTGATAAAAGAATTGAACAAACATTGCTGGAAAAAGCTTCGCCATTTCTTTATGTTTCTGCCAGTGACTATTCAACAAATGGAATAGCAGCACAAATGAGGAAATATCATGGGGAATCTTTGGAGGTTATGCAGAAGAACGGTGTGCCACCGGAAGGAATTGTTTCCAAAAATGCAAAATACAAACTCGAAGAAATGGGTGTCGACATAAAGCACTGGACGGATTGGACCAATTATTTCCAAGCTGTCATTCTTGATCCGCCTATAACTTTTGAAAAAGGTGATGCTTGCGAGTATAATTATAGAGATGTCGTTTCAGCATTTCAGTCATATGTGCATGCTGGTTTTACTGGCAATGCTGGAATGCTGCTCAAATATGCAGATGAATCCGGGTTGCGTTTTCTTAAAAGGATGGGAGTGAATGCAGCCTCCAAATCTAAATCTTATGACATTACAAACTCAATGACCCATGTCATTGTCTTGTTGACGGCAACGGCGAATTATGAGGGGAAAGATTACGCATTAGTATTTTGGAGGAGCCAGAATATAAAGGATCCCCGAAATGGATTCATTGCTCTCCAAAAGACAATTTTTGTAAATCAAAATGGAGAGTATTTATTGACAAAAGATTTAGATGAATCATACCTTGGAGACATTCTAAATGTCGCCCATGCTAATGGCGGAGTATGGGAGTATTTAGATTTCGAAAAAGTATTGAAGAATAGCGAATTTCCAAAAGGTTTTTATAATGTGCCTTAATGCAGTCATGTTTTCATTGTCAAAATACAAAGCATGTGATTTTAATGGTGTTTAGTATACATGAAAAAACTTGTTTTGCTGGTATCCTTCTTGTGTTATGGCTGGCTCATAATGTCCAAGCAGAAGTAACTGGAATTATTGAAAAGCCACCTGTGAATAATGTGGCTTGGGAAGCGGAATCCAAAACCACAAATGTTATGGCCGGGTTGGATTATGCAGAATATATTTTTTGTTTCACCAACCTTTCAGCCATGCCGCTCACGGTGATCAGTGTGCATACCTCTTGTGGTTGCACCACAGCGCAGTTGCCGCCGCTGCCGTGGACGGTTCCCGCTGGAACGAACGGACAGATTGGCGTGCGCGTCAATTTGGCGGGCAAGAGTGGCACGGTCACCAAAACCATCACGGTCGGCACGGATCAAGGCATCAAAACGCTCCTAGTCAAAATCATCATTGAGCCGCCGGGCGCATCGGCCATGTCGGCCACGAACCGTTTGCAAAATATGCAGATCTCGCAGACGAACCGGCAGGCTGTGTTCCATGGGGACTGCGCCAGTTGCCATATCAAGTCGATTGACGGGCAATATGCCAAACAGCTTTTTGATGCTGTTTGTGGCGTCTGCCATGAGACGGCGCACCGTGCCACCATGGTTCCAGATTTGCACACTTTGAACGTGCCCACAGATGAATTATTCTGGCGCACTTGGATTTCCTATGGTCGTCCGGGTTCGCTCATGCCGGCCTTTGCCAAAACGGAGAACGGGCCGTTGACGGATATGCAAATTGCCTCACTGGCGGCATATCTGAATTCGGTCATTCCTTCACATATCACCAATTCATTTCAATGAAATGGGGCCGGCAAAATGTTTGGTGGCAATGGGTCGCGCTTTTTTCCTTTGGCTTGGTAGGTTTAGCGGCTGGGGCGGGCACTAATGCCGTTCCGCACGCTGTTATTCAAAAGAAGGCCAAACCGCAAACCAATCCAGCCTACACCCGGCCTTCCGCCTCTGTCCAGGCTTTGGCGCGACCTGTTGGTGAGGCATGGGAAACTTTTAGTCAGCCGGGGGCATTTATCATGTCCTTGGCACGGGATGGTGAGGGCAAATTGTGGGCGGGCACAGAAGGTAACGGGGTATGGGAGTATAATCCCAATGCCATCATCAACCAGCAATGGCGGCAGTTCAAGACTAAGGACGGTTTGGGGGATGACTATGCCTATTCCGTGGCCGTGGACAAGCAGGGGCGTATTTGGGCCGGTCATCTCATCCACGGCGTCTCGGTCTTCAATGGCACACGCTGGAAAAACTATGATGTTCCCAATGGCCCCATTGGCGAGCGCATTTTCACGATCTCTGTCTGTCCCGTAGATGGCGACGTGTGGATTGGAACGAGCGCGGGGCTGACAAGGTATTCGGTGAGCAAGGACGAGTGGACGCACTATACAAAGGGGCAAAGCGGAAACCACCTCACCCGGCCTGCGGCCACCCTCTCCCCCGCTGCCAGCGGCGGAGAGGGGATGGGATTGCCCAGCGACCAGATCAGCGCGATTGCGTTTGATGCGAAGGGGAATATTTACGTCGGCACGCAATGCGACGGGATTGCGATGGCAAGCCGGGAAGCGGATTACCACGAATGGCGACAGGCACCGCTGGCAAATCAGGCAATACCCACTTTCGCCGGCTATGGCCTGCCGTCCAAGTTGATCAATGATTTGCTGGTGACAGCGGATGGAACGGTCTATGCCGCCACGGATGGCGGATTGGCATGGAGCACGGACAGCGGGGCAACGTGGTTTTTCCGGCGCGGCAAGGATTTTCCCGACAAGATGAAAGGCCTGGCGGGTGGCCCGCCGAAAGGCTGGTCGGCCAAGAACATTCCCAAGGATTTGCCGCCGGAGGATTATGTGACGTGCCTGGCGGAAGATGACGCGGGCGTGATCTGGATGGATTTTCGGCAGCATGGGCTGCTGGCCTTGTCCGGCTATTCGTATGAAGAACTGGAAAAAGTGTCCGCCAAGCAAACCGCCGGGGCGGACTATGGCCGGGCCATCCTGCCCATGCCGGATTTTCGTCCGTGGCTGGCGAGCTATGGCAAGGGCTTGTTGCGCGCGGCGGCACCCCGGCAATTAAGGCAGAATCATGTTGCCAAAACTGAAGCACCGGATTTGGCCATAGACGCTCCATTTCCTTCGCCGGCCCGCGCATCGGATTTGGCGGGGCTAAATGGATTGTTAAAAGAGATTGAATCCGTGCCTTCGGCAAGAATGACAAACGGAGTGGTGATTCCGCTGGAAGATGACTGGCGGACGGAAGGACAATGGATGGGGCGTTACGGGCGGTTTTGGATTGTGCTGTGTGCCAACTGGGCACCAAAGTCTGACGAATGGGGCGCGGGCTGGAATGTGATGTATGACGCGCGGATGGGCTTGAACCATGCGCCGGGCGATGCGCTGCGGAGCTGGGTGCATTGGCTGGCAACGAAGGACAACCGTTGTCTGGAAATGTCGCCGACCTATCTGCACAGCCGGGTGCTGAAAAACCTGACGACTTGGGACGTGAACCGGCGGGAATCGGAATGGGACGACCACGGCGAGGCGTATCCGATGAGCAAGGACGGGCCGCATATTTACTGTTCGTTGAGTATCCCGGAAGGATTGTTTTATTTGTCGCTCTATGAAATTGATCCGAACGGCCACAGCACCACCGCCCGCTTTCGGGATTATCAAATCTCCATCCGCCCGCATCCGGGCCGGACATCGCTGGATCAGCAGATCGGCAAGACCTTCATCATGCGGTCGTTTTACGACATTGAGGAATTTGACCAGAAGCCGGAACTGGCACACGCGCGGGCGAATGATTTTTACGGCGGCGTGTATAAACGATTTCTCGTGCGCGGGCCGGCAAAGCTGACGGTGCAAGTGAACCGCAATTATTCGTTCAACACCATTCTGCCCGGCGTGATGCTGGATCTGGTGGATGAACTGCCGCCGCCGTATTTCTGCACACGGCAGGAATGGGAGATGAAACAGTCAAAAGCCGTGCTGGAAACATCATCGCCAACTTTTGTTCCCGCCGGCACGGCGGCGGAAGCGGCGCAACGGCTGGCAACGGCGCTGGCCGAGGTGCGTTTCAAAAACGAGGCGTGGTGGGCGGAAAACAAGCGGCGTTTTTACCTGCCGCTGCTGCGATGGCAGTTGGCGGAAACCAACCAGACCCATTCGCCGGCGCTGGCGAGCAGCTATTATCAACTCAATTTGTTCGCCGACTGGGAAAAGCAATTAAAGGCGCAAGGACTCACGCCAGCGCGGGAAATCGAGCAGGCGATCCGCTGGGACGGCGTGACGTATTCCTGCGCGGGCATGGGCTACCAGATGATTTCCGACTACGTCAGGACGAATTCTCCTAAAGAAATCAGTCCTGACTATTTGCACTAAGCCATCGTTCACAAACCCGCCGGATTGAAAGTTTCTTCACTCATTTTGTCGTGCCATCCGAATTCCTTGCTTTCAGGCAAAGAGACTTTGCATTTTGAACAACCAAGGAACCAAGAAACAAAACTCGGAGGAGTTTTCTTTGTTCCTTGGGTTCTTTGTAGTTCAAAATATTTTCGCTCATGTCACGAGATAAAGCACGATGAACACCGCGTCAATCAGCACGCAAACAATGACGCCTTGCGTGACCGCCCGCACCGCCACGCGCGAAACATCTTCGAGCCGCAGCGGCTGCGCGAGGCCGTGGTAGCACGTCACAATCGCGATGAAAAATCCGAACGTGGTTGTCTTCAGCGCCAGCAGCACGAAATCCAGCCAGTTCAACGATTCGACAATTTGTTTGAAATAATCGCCCGGCGTCATCGGCACGTCCTGCAAAAACGCGAATAAATAGCCGCTCGCCAGCGCGCCGAGGATGAGATAAACCGTCAGCGAAAAAATGCCCAGCGTCATGCCGATCACGCGCGGCACGATGAGATAATGCACCGGGTCAATGCCCAGCGCCTCCAGCGCCTCGACCTCGCCGAGCGCGCGGGCGGTGCCGAGTTCGATCACGTTCGCCGTGCCGACGCGCGCCAGCACCAGCACCGCCGTCAGCAGCGGGCCAAGTTCGCGCACAATGACGATGACCATCGTCGAGCCGAGATAACTGGTCGCGCCGACTTTGGCCAGGGCGGAAATCGTCTGGCCGACCACGAGAAAACCCAGGGCCAGCGCGACGAACAAAAACATCGGCAGCAGCGCCACGCCGGCGCGGGAAATTTCCTGGCGCACACGCGGCTGGATGACGCGGCCGGCCACGCCGAATTTTTTCAGGATGACGCCGAGCGTGATGAGCGCAAACGCGCCGAGCCCCTGCACCGTCAGCAGAAAAAGAAACAGCTTGTGGCCGAGGAAGTCGGTGTAGGATTTGGGCAGCGGCGCGCGGCGAAACACCGGGGTGTTCGCCAGCTCGAAGGCCTTGGCCAGATTTCCGCGCACGGCTTCAGCTTATCACATCGCCAGCCTGTCAAAAAAGTTTTTCCTTCCTTCTAATTGCACGGCACAATTCCCGCGTGACTCACGCTGAAGCCAAACAACGCCAGGCGCAACTCGCCGGCGAAATCCGTCGGCACGACCACGCTTATTACGTCGAAGGTCGGCAGCTCATCACTGACCGCGAATACGACCAGTTATTCAAGGAATTGCAGGAGTTGGAAAAAGTTTTTCCCGATCTCGTCACGCCGGAGTCGCCCACGCAGCGCGTCGGCGGCGCGCCGAGTGAGAAATTCGCCCGTATCAAACATCTCGTGCCGATGCTCTCGCTCGACAAAGTTGCCGCCAGCAATTCGCCGATAAAAGATGAAGTGCCCGACCGCGACCAGCGCAACCGCGCGCAGGACGAAAATACTTTGGCCGAACTCCGCGCGTTCGACGCCGCCATCCGCAAACACCTTGGCCGTGATAGAATTCAATACATCATCGAGCCGAAAGTGGACGGCGTGTCCATCAGCCTGCATTACCGGCACGGCAAGCTCGCGCTCGGCGTCACGCGCGGCGACGGCACCGAGGGCGACGACATCACGGCCAATCTTAAAACCGTGCGCGGCATTCCGCTGGAATTAAATTTGAAGAATCCGCCCGCGCTGCTCGAAGTGCGCGGCGAGGCTTACATTTCCATCAAAGATTTCGACGCGCTCAACGCCAGGTTCGCCGCCGCCGGCGAAAAAAGTTTTCCCAACGCCCGCAACGCCACCGCCGGCACGCTCAAGCAACTCGATCCCAAGCTCGTTGCGCAACGCCCGATCCGCGCGGTGTTTTACGCGGTCGGCGCGGTGGATGGCATCGAGTTCGGAACGCATTCCGAAATGCTCGAAGCGCTCGCCAAGTTTGGCTTGCCCACGCAAAAGCTTTGGTGGGTTTGCGACGGCATCGAGGAGGTTTTGAAAATTTACCGCGAGAAGATTGTCGCGCATTACGACGAAGACAAAGACCTGCGCCGGCAGTTGCCTTACGAGATTGACGGCATTGTGCTCAAGGTCAATACGCTTGCGGATTGGCCGCACATTCCCGGCCGCAGCCGCGCGCCCGGCTATGCCATCGTCCACAAGCCCGTGCCGTGGATTACGCCGGCAGAAACCGTGCTCAAAGCCATCACCGTGCAAGTTGGCCGCACCGGCGTGCTCACGCCCGTGGCGGAACTGGAACCGGTTTTTGTGCAAGGCTCGACGATTTCGCGGGCGACACTGCACAACGAGGACGAAATCCGCCGCAAAGACATTCGCATCGGCGACACCGTGGTTGTCCGCAAGGCCGGCATGGTCATCCCGGAAATTTTCGAGGTGGTGAAAACCAAACGCCCACCCGGCGCGCAGGAATTCGATCTATTCAACCACGTCGGCGGCAAATGCCCCGCGTGCGGCGGGCCGATTGCGAAGGACAAAATAAAAACCGGAGGGACGAGTTCCACGAGTCCCCAATCAAAAAGACAAAGTCAGGAATTTAGTCAGGGACTCGTGGAACTCGTCCCTCCGACAGAAAACGAAGAAGTCGCGTGGCGCTGCCAGAACATCGCGGGCTGCCCGGCGCAGCTCATGCGGCGCGTGGAATATTTCGCGCAACGCAAGGCGCTGGATCTCGAATCGCTCGGCGGCATCGTGGCAGAAAAACTGGTTGAACGCGGACTCGTGAAAGAGCCGCTCGACCTGTTTGACTTGAAACTGGAAGTGCTCGGCAAACTGAATCTTGGCACGGACGACGAGCCGCGCACGTTCGGCGAAAAGAACGCCACGAAAATTCTCGACGCGCTCCAGCGCGCCAAAACCGCGCCGCTGTCCCGCTGGATTCACGCGCTGGCGATTGGCGATGTGGGCGAGGCCACGGCCAAACAGCTTGCCGCAACGCACGATTCGCTCGAAGCGCTCGCTGATTCCGAAGTCCTGCGCGACATCTGCGACCTCGGTGCGAAGGAAAGTGAACGCGCCGAAATCAGTCCGCGCTCGCGCAAAAATCCGCCGAAGAGCGAAACCGAAAAGGCGCGACGCGAGCAGCGCGATGCGGAACTCAAGATGGAGATTGCCGAAATGGAATCCCGGCTGGAGGCTGGCGGTTTGAAAGCGAAGCTGGTGGAAGTCGGGCCGGTGGCGGCGGCGAGCGTGCTGGATTATTTTGCGTCAGCCGCCGGCAAGAAAGTTCTCGCCCGCATCTGCGAATTGGGCATCAAACCGGCGAGCGAAAAGGCTGCTGTTGCCGCAATGACAAAAGGCGTTTTCGCCGGCAAAACTTTTGTGCTGACCGGCACGCTGCCGACGCTGACGCGCGAGGAGGCGACGGCAAAAATTGAGGCGCTCGGCGGCAAGGTTAGCGGCAGCGTGAGCAAGAAAACGGATTTTGTGCTGGCAGGCGAAGAAGCCGGTTCTAAATTGGAAAGAGCAAAAGAACTCGGCGTGGAAATCCTGGCGGAACAAGAATTTTTGGAAATGCTTGGTTCAACGCCAAAACCGGAAATTAAAAGCAGGCAGGCACAGAAGCATTTGTTTTAAGATGGCGGCGGCAGAAGCAAGTTCGATTGTGCCAAAACTTTGGCTCGCACTTGGGAAAACGACAAGACGAGCACGCTGTATTTTGTAAAATTACGCAGCTAGATTAATTGCGATGAAAAAAATCACGATCATTGACTCCCACACGGGCGGAGAACCCACCCGCATCGTCATCAGCGGCGGACCGGATTTGGGAACCGGTTCGCTGGCCGAACGGCGGGAATTGTTCCAGCACAAGTTCGACCACTTCCGTTCCGCAGTGGTGAATGAACCGCGTGGTTCCGACGTGGTGGTGGGCGCACTGCTGGTTGAGCCGGTGGACAAAACCTGCGCCGCCGGCGTCATTTTTTTCAACAACGTCGGCTATCTCGGCATGTGCGGTCACGGCACGATTGGCCTGGTCGTCACGCTCGCGCACCTGGGCCGCATCCGCGCCGGCGAACACCGCATTGAGACGCCCGTAGGCGTGGTCACCGCCACGCTGCATTCCAACGGCGAAGTTTCCGTGGCCAACATCCCAAGCTCGCGCTCGAAGAAGGCTGCCACCGTAAATGTTCCCGGCATCGGCCCGGTTGCCGGCGACGTGGCTTGGAGCGGCAACTGGTTTTTTCTCGTTGAAAAACATGGCTTGGACTTGTCGCTCGCAAACGTGGACAAGCTCACTGATTATTCCTGGCGCGTGCGGCAGGCCGCCAACGCGCAGGGCTTTCCGGAAGTGGATCACGTTGAACTTTTTGGTCCTGCGACCTTGCCCGGCGCGCACTCGCGCAACTTCGTTCTTTGCCCCGGCAAAGCCTATGACCGCTCGCCTTGCGGCACCGGCACGAGCGCCAAGCTCGCGTGCCTTGCCGCCGACGGCAAACTGGCCGAGGGCGCGGCGTGGGTGCAGGAAAGCATCATCGGCAGCGTCTTCAAAGGCTCATTCACCTGGCTCGACAAGGCGGAGGGAAAAGTCGCTCCGATCATCAGCGGCACGGCGTTTGTGAATTCAGAAATCACCCAGTTGCTCGATGAAAAAGATCCGTTCTGCTGGGGCATCCGTTCGTGAATTCATCCTTCGACATCATCATCGTCGGCGCGGGCATGGTTGGTGCGGCGTGCGCGGCGGCGTGTGCCCGTGGCGGGCTTAAGGTGCTGGTGCTGGAGCGCGGCCACGTTGGCGGCGGCGCGACGGCCGCCGGCATGGGGCACATCGTGGTGATGGACGATTCCGAAGCGCAATTTGCCATGACCGCTTATTCGCGCAGCCTGTGGCAGGAACTTCGCCCGCAACTACCTGACAACGTCGAGTTCGATGCCTGCGGCACGCTGTGGGTGGCCGCTGATGACGAGGAAATGGTCGAGGTTCGCCGGAAGGAAAAATTTTATTCCGGACGCGGTGTCCGCGTCGAAGTGCTGGATGCAAAAGGCGTCGCCCAAGCCGAACCGAATCTTCGCCCCGGCTTGGCCGGCGGATTGCGGGTGGTGGACGACGCGGTATTGTATCCGCCCTGCGCCGCGCGGTTTTTTATCGAGCAGGCGCGGCGGCATGGTGCGGAATTTCGCGGTGGTGTCGAGGTGGCTGCGTTGTTGCCGGAGGGCGGAGTTCAATTGGCGGATGGTTCGCGCATCAGCGCCGGCCGCAGCGTCAACGCCGCCGGTTCGTGCTCGCCAAAACTTTCGCCCGGCCTGCCGGTGCGCAAACGCAAGGGGCATCTCGTAATCACCGACCGTTGTCCCGGCTACGTGCATCATCAGATTGTCGAGTTGGGTTATCTCAAGAGCGCGCATTCGGTCAGCTCGGACTCCGTCGCGTTCAACATCCAGCCGCGCAAAACCGGCCAGGTGCTCATCGGCTCGTCCCGGCAGTTTGATGCCGAAGACACCGCCGTGGACCAGCAAATCCTCGACCGTATGTTGCGCCGCGCCGCCGAATATCTGCCATCGCTCGGAAAACTTTCCGCCACCCGCGTGTGGACCGGCCATCGCCCGGCGACGCCGGATAAATTGCCGCTGATCGGACCCCGCCTTGCGAGCGACCGCATCTGGCTGGCGACCGGCCATGAAGGATTAGGCATTACGACTTCAACCGGCACGGGTCAATTGCTGGCGGATCTGCTGCTCGGAAAAAACACGGCAATTCCCGCCGCACATTATGCTCCCGCGCGGCTTGCCAACGGAGGCGCGCAGCATGACTGACTCCATTCAACTCACGATCAACGGTCGCGCCATCACGGTGTCCGCCGGGACGGTTCTCGCCGCCGCCATCGCGGCGGCGGGCGTGAAACAATTTCGCCGCTCGGTCAGCGGGCAGCCGCGCCATCCGGTTTGCGGCATGGGCGTGTGCATGGAATGTCGCGTCATCATCAACGGCCAGCCGCAAAGCCGCAGTTGCCAGACGCTGTGCGAGCCGGGCATGGAGGTGCGGACCGATGAATAGCCGCATTCAAAAATTTGAAATCGTTGTCGTTGGCGCCGGCCCGGCCGGAATGGCCGCCGCGTGTATCGCCGCCGAAAGCGGCCGCCGCGTGGCCATGCTGGACGATACGCCGTGGCTCGGCGGCCAGATTTGGCGCGGCGAACAGCGCAAGGCCGCGCAGCCGGCGGCGCAAAGATGGATCGAGCGTTTCTGCCGTTCCGGCGCGACGCTGCTGGATCAAACCTGTGTCATTGCATCGCCGCGTTCCGGTGTGCTGATGGCGGAGCATCCGTCAGGCGCGCGCGAAATTCATTTTCAAAAACTTATCCTCGCCACCGGCGCGCGGGAATTACTGCTGCCGTTTCCCGGTTGGACGCTGCCGGGCGTGGTCGGCGCGGGCGGCTTGCAGGTGCTGGCGAAACACGGCTGGCCGGTGGCCGGAAAAAAAGTGGTCGTCGCCGGCACCGGCCCGCTGCTGCTGGCCGTGGCCGCCGGCTTGAAAAAATTCGGCGCGCAAATCGTCTCCACCGCCGAGCAAGCGCCGCTGTCGCGTGTCGCCGGCTTTGGCCTTAAGCTGCTGGCGCATCCGGGAAAATTTTTTCAGGGCATCGGCATCAAGTCGCGTTTGCTCGGCGTGCCGCAGCGTTGCGGCGTCTGGCCGGTGAAGGCGGAAGGCGGCGACCAGTTGCGTAGCGTCACGCTGACTGACGGGCGAAAAACGTGGACGGAAGATTGCGATCTGCTGGCGTGCGGTTTCAATCTCGTGCCGAATGTGGAACTGCCGCTGGTGCTCGGATGCAGGTTGAGTAACGGCTTTGTGGAAGTGGACGAATGGCAGGCCACAAGCGTGGAAAATATTTTCTGCGCTGGCGAACCGACCGGCATCGGCGGCGTGGATTGCGCGCTGGTGGAAGGGCAGGTGGCCGGACTCGTCGCCGCCGACCGGGCAGGGGAGGCGCGCGATTTTTTTGCCGGAAGAAAAAGTTGGCATCAGTTCCGCGCCGCGATGTCGGCGGCGTTTGCCTTGCGGCCGGAATTAAAAAAGCTGGCGGCGGACGACACGCTTTTCTGCCGCTGCGAGGATGTGACGTTTGGCCGCGTGAAACAATTTCGTGCCTGGCGCGATGCGAAATTGCAGACGCGCTGCGGCATGGGCGCGTGCCAGGGCCGCACCTGCGGGGCGGCGGCCAAAGTGATTTTTGGCTGGGGCATGGAATCGGTGCGCCCGCCGGTTTTTCCCGCGCGGATTGCTTCGTTGTTGACCATTTCCGCCGCCGCGACAAACATTTCTGAAACTTAATAATCATTATGAACATCAACCTCGAACCCAAAGCCATCCAAGCCGCCGTCGCGAAACTGAAGTTTCGCACGAAAGCGTTCGTTGACGGAAAATTCGCGCCGTCGGCCAGCGGCAAAACCTACGCCTCCATCAATCCCGCCAACGGCCAAGTGATTGCGCAGATTGCGGCCTGCGAGCCGGAAGACGTGAATCGCGCCGTGAAAATCGCGCGCAAAACTTTCGAGAGCGGCGTGTGGTCGAGATTGAAGCCAGCCGACCGCAAGACGGTGATGCTGAAATTTGTCCAGCTGCTCGAAAAGAACGCGATGGAAATCGCGCTGCTCGATTCCATTGACGCGGGCAAGCCGATTTTCGACTGCGCCACGATAGACATTCCCGATGCGATTCATTGCATCCACTGGCACGCGGAACTGGTGGACAAACTTTACGAGCGCACCTCGCCCTCAGGCCCGGACGTTGTTTCGATGATTGTTCGCGAACCGCTGGGCGTGGTGGGCATGATTCTCCCGTGGAATTTTCCGGCGCAGATGATGGCGTGGAAAATCGGTCCGGCGCTCGCCGGCGGCAACAGCCTGGTCATCAAGCCTGCCAAGCAAACGTCGTTGAGCGCACTGCGCATCGCCGAAATCGCGGCTGAAGCCGGCTTGCCGGCAGGCGTGATGAATGTTATCCCCGGCAGCGGTGCGGTGCTTGGACCGGCGCTTTGCCGGCACATGGACGTGGACATGGTGGCGTTCACCGGCTCGACCAGCGTTGGCCGCGATTTGCTCCGCTATTCGGCGGAATCCAATCTCAAGCGCATCATCCTCGAACTCGGCGGCAAAAATCCGCAGGTGGTTCTCGCCGACGCCGACCTCGACAATGTCGCGCCGCACGCCGTCAACTCGGCCTTTTGGAACATGGGCGAAAATTGCAGCAGCGGCTCGCGCCTCATCGTCCACCGCAGCGTGAAGGACGAGTTGCTGGAAAAATTCATCGAGCAGACGAAGCTCTGGCCGATTGGCGATCCGCTCAATCCGAAGAATCGCGTCGGTCCGCTGATTGAACCTTCGCATATGCAGACCGTGCTGAACTACATCGAAACCGCCAAGAAAGAAGGCGGCCAGCTCGTGCTCGGCGGCAAACGCACCTTGCAGAAAACGGGCGGCAATTTCGTCGAGCTGACCGTGTTCGATGAAGTCACGAACCAGATGACGATTGCGAAGGAAGAGATTTTCGGCCCGGTGCTGGCGGTCATTCCCGTGGACAGCGACGAGGAAGCCATTGCCGTCGCCAACGACACAAACTATGGCCTGGCGGCGTCGCTGCACACGCGCGACATCGCCAAGGCGCACCGTTTCGCCCGCGCCATCCGCGCCGGGGTCGTTTCCGTGAACAGTTTTTCGGAAGGCGATCTCACGACGCCATTCGGTGGCTTCAAGGAATCGGGCTTCTTTGGGCGCGACAAATCGTCTTACGCGCATGAGCAATACACCGAATTGAAAACCGTCTGGATGCAGCTCTGATTCACCGCCAGGAAAATATTTGCATGAAACAAAAATCCAAATCCTCATTTCGCGGCGTGTTTGTCGCGCTGGTCACGCCGATGAAGGCGAACGGCGAAATTGATTTCAACAACTTGAAAAAGCAGGTGGACGCGATGATTGCCGCCGGCATTCACGGTTTGATTCCGCTCGGCAGCACCGGCGAATTTTATGCCCTGACGAACGAAGAACGCCGCGCCGTGATCCAGGCCACGCTGGCAGCGGCGGACGGACGCATTCCGGTCGTCGTGGGTGCCAATGCCAGTTCGACGCGCGAGGTGATTGCGTTCAGCCGCGAGGCGGAAGCCCTCGGCAGCGCCGGCGTGATGCTCGCCGCGCCGTATTATTCCCTGCCGACGCCGGAGGAATTGTTCGCGCATTTCAAGGCGGTCAACGACGCGATTCATATTCCGATCATGCTCTACAATTATCCCGGCCGCACCGGGGTGGACATGTCGCCTGAATTCATCGGGCGGCTCGCGGGTTTGAAAAATGTGCGCTACGTCAAGGAGAGCACCGGCGACATTACGCGGATCAGCGCGTTGCTGCGCACCTGCGGCGAACGCATCGGCGTTTTCTGCGGCGGCGACGGCGTGGCGTTTGAGAGTCTTGCCCTTGGCGCAATCGGCTGGGTCGGCGGCGTGGCCAATGTCGCGCCCCGCCAGCATGTCGAACTTTATCGCCTGATCGCGGAACGGCAGGATTACGCGGCGGCGCGCAAACTTTATTTCAAGATGCTGCCGCTGTTGAGCCTGATGGAAGGCGGCGGCAAATACACCCAATGGGTCAAGGCCGCGTGCGGTCTGGTGGGGCGTCCGGCGGGTGCGCCGCGTGCGCCGTTACAGGCGGCCACGGTTGCCGAGCTGCGCGAACTTAAGAAGGCGCTGTTGGCTTTGAAATAAGTTCGCCGGCCTGCTTTATGTTTGTTAACGGTTTCCGTCGGCCAATTTTCTGAAATAAATTTTTTGAAGTTGACGGGCTGGCCGGCGATGTTTGTAGGCCGGCTACGGCGCATTTGTAAAAACGACCCGGTAAAACTGGTTGGAACCGCCGACCGAGGAATAGGACTGACAAATCGTTGAGCCTGTCCCCGGCAGTGGTGAACCGAGGTTGGACCAATTAGTGCCAGCCAGGCTGGAAAGTTTCTGAACCTGATATAGATAATTGGTCTGGGTGGGCCAGCAAACCTGAACATTGCCGGCGGTTGGCTGGTTGATTTGAAGCAATATCGAAGGAGCAACCGATGGACCGGACAACTCCAGGTAAACATTGGTGCTGGCAGGCTTCCATGTAATTCCGCTACCGAATCCTTCCCACTGGGCATTGATAAGGCCGCTAATGAGGTAACCCCCGCTTGTCGGCGCGAGGAGTGTTTGGCCCGAGGACGGTTTGGTAGTGGAAGTATTCGCCCGGAGTCGGAAGGTGCCCAAACTGTTGGTGCCGGAAAAAGTGGTGTTGGTCATCTGGATATACATGGGGCTGTTGGTGTAAATGACGGCAATGCAAACTTGACCGGTGGCTTGAGCGGAATACCAGTCAGTCCCGTTCGTGGAATCCTGGAAACTAAGGATACACATAGTATTGCTATAGACAGCAGACGAGTTTGTGGCGGGTGGGGTAATGGAGGTATCAGTAGTGGGTTGGATGGCTAATTGTCGGACCGAATATATGACAGTGGCTGAATTGGTGAAATAAACCACCGAACTGCTGTTGGTGTAAGTGAAGTGCCAGTTGGGCGGAAGCCATTGGTAATTCGGCCAAAAAGTTTGCTGGAGAGCGTAGAGTTGGGATATCTGCAGCAGCAGGAACAGAAGTGCGGCAATCACTCCCCAGCTTGATGACCGATGGCATAACGGCTGATTTAGGCAGTTCGATTTGGTAAGTGTTAGCATACTCTGGTCATTAATGCCGCCGGGCCTTTCCGACCCGGCGGCTTGGTTTCAATTATTCACTGTTTACGGCAGCCGGTGCTACTGTGTTATGGTGTAAAAGAATACCGGTTTGGCTGGATCCACCGGGATGGTGAAGCTAAAGCTACCGCCAGCTCCGAATATATTCGTGTAAACCGGCAACCAAGACGAGAGCGGTTGGCTCACATCAGTCGTGCCGACCACCACATAAGTGTAGCCTTGGACACCGCCTGTCCCGCTCAAGCTGATGTTGCCGGCTGAAACGGTGGAACCGGTAATCTGACAACGCAGAGGCGCGGTAACGCTGAAAGCCACCTGGCCCGAAGGAGCACCGCCCGAATTGACTACGGTGGCGTTCCAAGGACCATTGCCAGTGCCAAGGGCAGCGTTGACTGAAAGGCTGGTGGTGCTGTTAAAGGTCGCCGGGTAGCTGGTGCCAGCCAGAGTGGTCAGGTTGGTCAACAATATTGTGCAAGGTGCCACGAAGCCGCTGCCGGTAAAACTCAACGGCACTAGGAAGCTCGAACCGGTCGCCGGGCTCGGTGTAACAGTGGTAAGCGTGGGTCCAGACGAAGCCACTCTCAAGACGCCAGTGGCCAAGCCGCTCGTATCCCAGACCAAGCCGGTGTTGAGTGCGGGCAGATTAGTGGCGGCGAAGCTGCCAGTTATGGTGCCGGCGCTGAAGAGTTGGAAGCTGTCACCCGCAACCAGCGCCGGTCCGGTGACAACTATGTTCAGCGTGCCGTTATAGCCAAGGGTTGTAATACCTTTGATAAGGTCGTTGGTGGTAACCAGGACCGATTTGTCAATCTTCATGGTATTTGTGCTCCCGCCTTGAAGTGTCAGAGTGTTGTTAACTGTCAGCACACCATTCGTCGCGCCCAGAGCCAGCGTGCCGCCATTCTGAACCGTCACCGCTCCGCCGATGGTGCCATAGCCGCCTAGCGTGGCGCTGGGGGTGACCGTGACCGTATTGGCACCAATGGTGCCATTGACCTGCAAGGTGCCGTTGCTTGCCACCGTGCTGCCGGTATAAGTGTTGTTGCCGGCGAGCACCAATGTTCCGGCGCTGGTCTTGATGAGGCTGGCTCCGGCATTGATCTCCGCCACATTCTGTAGCGTGCCGGATTGGAAGTTGAGCACATCAATCGGAATGGCACCACCAATCTTGTGGCCCTGCATATTCAGCGTGCCGCCGGTCAAGGTCAGCGTGCCGGGATTAAATCCAGTATAGGCGGCCGCCTTCGTAATATCCGCTCCCAGCGTGACCACACCGCCGTAAATATTGAGGTAGCCCACGGCATTGCTGGCCAACATCAAGCCGCCTGACCCGATGTTCACCGTGCCGCCTCCAATGTTAATGCTCGAATAACTGTTGTGGTTGGCGACAAGAACGCTCCGGGCCATGATCACATTGGTGACATCCAGTGTGCCGGTGTCAAAGGCAAAGTAGTTGGTCTGGTAGCCAGTGCGCGCGGATTGATCACCCATGATGAACGTGCCCAAATACAGGTTCGCCGCATGGCCGGTCACGTCGAAGACATTGGTCAACGCATAACCCGTGGTTTGGGTGCCCGTGCCGATATTGAGGTTGGCGCGGCCCGTGCCAGTGGTATTGGTAAGGGTCACGGTGCCGCTGGCGGTATTAAACTTGACCGTGCCCTCGTCACGAGCGCCGGTCCCGACGTTGAAAGTATCCACCAAGAACGAATTAGTTACCGCACCCAGCGTCAGGAACATCATCGAACCTTCCGAACTGCTGCCGACGGTCACATTCGTCACCTTCAGACTGGAATTGGTGGCCAGGAGCAAACTGGAATGGAAGGTGCCCACATTGTCCCAACCGCCGATGTTCACATTCAACAAGTTCAGATTCATCTTTGCCAAGGCTGAGAAATCCACGGTGGAGCCGATACCGGTGTTGACCGTAGATCCCGCCTTCGCCAGCGTGAGGCTATTTGTGGGCGCGTTGGCCACGAAGGTTCCAAGGCCGCTGGCCGTGAGCACCGTGATGCCATTGGTGATGGCCGGCCCGATGTTAATATCTCCAGTGACCGTCAGATTCTGCCCACTACCAATCGTGATGAAGTTGGTGGTAAGCCCGTTGGTGGTGAACACATTGAGTTGAGGAATCGTCTGGTTGGCCACCAGATTCAGTCCAGCGCCAAAGCTGCTGTAGCGGTCACCCAACTGCACGGTCAGGTTGGGCAACGCGTTCGGCACACCGATGGTAACGGTGCCTTCGCGCACCAAGGTTGCCACCGAGTTACTCAAGGCTGTATTCAGCGTGAGCGAACTGCTGCCAGCTTTAACGAGTGCCACCGCGCCGGTGATGCTCCCGCTGCCGCTCCAGGTATAGGGCACTATATTGTTGCTGACCAAAATGCCGGTGGTTAACAACGAGCCGTTCAACGTCACCAAGCCATTGCCACCAATGGCAGCCGGCGTGTCATCGAACTGCACGGCGTCCATCATATAGAAGACATCGGCCCCCGGAATCGCATTATTCAACCAGTTGACCGTGGTATTAACATCCCAGTTCGGGACAGTGTTGGTTCCCAGCCAGATCAGCGGGCCGGCGGTGCCCCCGATTCCGCTGCCGCCCGTGACCTCCAGGACCAGTGATCCCGAATAGGTGGTGGAATCCAAGGTGAATGTCTGGCGTAATTGATTCATCGGCACAATGCTGGACAAGGTGAGGTTGGCCGCCGAGCCTGCTCCGCCCGTGGCACCGCCGGTGATAAGCTGGTAAGTGGAGCCGGATGACAAAGGTGCCAGCGGGTTGAAAAAGATATTGCCGCCGTTCAGATTCAGTGGATAGGTTGAGGCCGGCGATAGGGTAATCAGGTCATTGATCCCGCCCCCCGGAGTTGCGTTATTGGTGAGGTCGAAGTAAAGCGTGGAACCGGCATTCAGGGCCAAACCTCCCGCCGTGATCGTCAGCGTGCCGGCATTGTTGAGGCCGGTGCCGGGTGACACCCCGCCGCCACTCATCACGTTGACCTGCCCGGAATTCGTGCCGGCAGCGACCAGCATCTGGCCGGCATTGAGCGTCAGACCGCCGACCAGTGACTCATCCATGAGAGTATTCGTTGACAAGACGAACATCGGCGAGGGTGGCACCGTCGCGCCGTTCGTGAACACCAGATTTCCGGCGGTGACCAGCGTATTGCCGGAGTAGGTGTTGTTGCCCGCCAAGGCCAGAGTTTTGGTATTCTGTTTCTTCAATGCCCCCGCACCGCTGATGTTCCCGAACACACCGAAGCCGCCCAGAGCACCATCGTCAAACGTATTCGTGGTGCCCGCGAAGAAGACAATGTTCGATCCCCAGACATCATTGGCGGCGGTCTGGGAGAACATGGAATTGCTCATATACATCGTCGAGTTGGTGAACACACCGCCCCACGGGTTGGCATAGCCGCTCACCTGATAAAAATTCACGCGCATCAAGTTCGTTATCGGGGCACCGCCGATACTGGTGATATTTTTGCCGAATTCCGAGGCACCGAGACCCGCCGCAATAATAGAATTAAGGTTGGTTATCGGACCACCATACATGGCAATGTAGCTGCCTGATCCAGGCAGTTCCGTCAGATTATGGCCGCCACCGTTGACATAACCGAGGACGTCAAAACGATTGCCGGTGTTGCCGATGGCCGCATCTGCGGCCAGAACCAGATTGCTGATTCCCTGACCGCCGGCGAGCGCTGTGCCCGAGTTGTAAATCGCTCCGCCATTGGTGGAACTTCGGCCGCTGATGACAATGGGATTGGAATAAGCAGTCAGGCTGCTCAGAATCACGCCGTTGAGATCCAGCGCCGCTCCGGCCATGCCGCCGGCATTGGTGATGACGCACAGCGGAGTCGAGCCGGTGGGAAGACCCAGGACAGTGCTGGTGACGCCCACTTTAATCACGCCGTTGCTGATGAGCGTGCCGCCGGTGTAATCATTGGTGGTGTTGATGGTCAACGTGCCGCTGCCCGCCTTGATCAAGGTCGCCCCTGTGCCAGTGATCTTGCCATTGCCATTGAAGGTGTAGTTGTTGGAAGACGTCACCAAGGCAGTCGTCGGCATCACGGCGCTGCTTAGGTTTACATTAAGGTTGAGAGATGTGTCGTCGAATTGGACGGAGTCGGCGTTCTTGAACGCGGCCCAGCCTAGGGAATTGGTGAACTGGTTGGTATTGCCGGCGGTTGACCACTGATTGATCGCCCCGTCGCCTTGCCAAACGAGCGTGTAGGCCGACGGAGTCAGACTATCATTCACGGTCATCGTAATTGCATTGGGAGTGCCCGTCACATTGGCAAAGGTGACGCTGTAACGTGCCCCCAACCCCGTGGCGCTCAAGTTTGCGACACTGCCGATCAATGAGCCAGTGTAGGTTATAATCGTGTAGGGCGTGCCGGTAACAATCGGGACGGCGACGGGATTGATGTTGACCACCGTTCCGGGATTCAAGGTCAGGCTCCCATTAACCACGAGCAAATCGTTGGTGCCACCGCCGACGGCGGCCGTCTGGTTGATTTCAACTGCATTGGTTGAACCGGTGTTGAAAATGGCGCTGCCAACGGTGAGCGTGCCGGGAACGCCAATCGCGCCCGGGTTCAGCGTGCCGCCATTGTTCACGGTCACGGTGCCGCCCAAACTGCCAGAACCGCTCAAAACGCCAGTCGCATTTACCGTGGCACCACTGGCATTGGCACCGTTAATGACCAAGTTGCCGCCGCTGACCACCGAAGCTCCGTTATAGGTGTTGATGCCGCTCAATGTCAGCGTGCCGACGCCTTGTTTCGTCAACCCACCAGTTGTGTCGTTGGGTCCAATTGCCGATGTTCCCGTGGCTGTGCCGCCGCCACCAAGGAAGGTGACGGTAGGCGGCGCGGTATAGTTCTCACCAGGGTTTGAAACGAGAACACCGGTAAGGTTCCCGTTGGAATCAATTTGCGCGAGCGCCGTGGCTCCTACGCCGCCGCCACCGCTGAGGCTCACCACGGGCGGCGTGACGAAGCCTGAACCGCTGGCCGTGACGCTGGTTACTCCGTTGCCCGAAGAAACCAGCAGCGGCTGGGCAATGGTGATGCTGTTGTTGGATGAGTCAATCATTGCGCCTCCGCTGTGGACATAAGCCGCAGTCCAACCTTGCAGGTAGGTCGTGCTGCTGCCGCTGGCCCGCAACGTGCCGCCATTGAAGTTGATATAGCCGATGCTCAAGATTGAGGTGTTACCCCACAAAAACGCGGTCTTATCCACCAAGGTGCCGCCCGGGTTGAGGTTCACCATCCCGGTCCCTTGGTTGGCTTGCGATCCTGAACTAAAGCTGAATCCCTGGCTATCCTCAATATCCAGCACGCCGGTTCCGCGCAGAGTAACTTGGGCAAAGCCGCCCGCAGAGTTACCGGCAAGGTAGAACCGGTTAGCAGCGGTGCTGGGACGGAAGTGCGTGCCGCCGGAGATGTCCAGCACACCGATGCCGCCATCACGCGCAATCGTGAACCACGAGGTGGAAGTCACGGTGCCGCCGGTCTGGCTAAAGAGGGTCGCGGCACCATTGTTCGCGACCCCGCGTCCCAGTTGGGTGTCGCCGCCAAAAGAGGCATTGCCGCCGGAGATCAGGTAGGCGGCATATTCACCGATAGCCCCGCCAAACGCCATCGTGCCGGTCATCGTGAAGCTACCGCCGCTTTGATTGATAATGCCGCAGGAGTTGGCGGCGGTGCCCACATTGTTCTGGGCCGTGTTGGTGAAATTACCGTTTACAATCTGGAAGATGGCGGTCTGCCCGGCTGTCACTGCCGCCACATTCAGAACATTGGTGCCAAGATTCATGTTCCCCGCGTTCAGCGTCAAGCTGCCACCGTTGTCATTCACCTGACCCGGTAAATATGTAGAACCGTTCAACACCAAGTTGCCATTAGTCGCAGCAACGGTGAGGAAGCTGTTTGTGCTGCCAAATATGTTGTTGTTCCAAACATTGGACGCCGCCACATTGTAAACCAGCGTGCCATAGTTGGTGATGTTGCCCAACCCGGGGCTTCCGTAAAGTCCATTGGTGCCGATTTGGACCGTGCCATTGGAGATGATCATACCGCCGGCCCAAGTATTGTTGGTGCCAAAGGTAAGAGTATTGGCATTAATCTTGATGAAACCGCTGGCGCCACCCACCGGGCCGAGCAGGCTGAGATTGCCGCCGGTAGTGTCAATGATGTTCGTGCCGACGCCCGAATTAATGGTTATCGGACCGACAATGGTGTTGGCACCGGATCCGTCTTTGAGGGTGGCACCGCCATTAAGGACAATCTTCTTGTTCAACCAATTTGTGGCGCCCCAGATCTGGAAGGTGGTATTGGGCTGCATGGTTACCGTGTTAGTCGGATTACCCAGCGAGGTGCTGGTGCTTTCAAAGCTGAAGAGGCCGGCTTGAACATTGATGTCGGCCAGATAAGGATCCACGGTCACACCCACGAGCGAGAACTGGCTGGTGCCCGTTTTCGTGAGACTAAAAGCATTGGACATGGTGCTAAAGGTTGCGGGCACGGGCCCTTGCGTGCGGATATCCCAACGATTGTTCGCTCCAAAGGTGGCATTGCCCGCCAAGGTAAGGTTCTGAATCGCATTGTAATCTTGCTGGGGACCGTTGTTGATGACGGCTCCGTTGCCATCATAACCGGTGCCGGAAACGATGAGCTTCCGGCCGCCGAACATCGGGACATTTGCCACTGCGGCATGGAGATCAAGGGTGGCCCCATTGGTGATGGTAATGGAACCGCGATTGGTGTTCCCCAGCGGCGAACCGAGGCCGGAGACGGTGTTGCCCATGACAACCAAACCCTGCTGGATGCTGACGGCTCCGTAGAAATCATTGGTGGCCGAGATCGTCAGGACTCCAGTGCCGAGTTTGATGAGCGAGGTGCTCCCGCTCAATCTGCCGCCACTGTTTGTGCCGGACAAGGTGTAACTGGCGGCGTTGTTGCTGATGATGATCGTGGTGGGCTGCAAGATATTTGTCCCAAAGTCCACGTTGGTGGCATTGGCAAATGCCATGGCGGTGTCATCAAAGATCACGCTGTCGCCTTGGTTGAAATTGGTGGCCATCAAATTGGCCGCGTTAGTCCAATTCAAGGTGGTGAAATCCCAGCCACTGCTGGCATACCCTTGCCATAGGTCGGTATTGCCGGTGGCACCGCTCACCGTCAGAGTCAAATCTCCAAGGCCATCATCAGCGAACACATAAGTTCCGTGGCGCCCGGCCGGGACTGTGAAGTTGCCGGCCCAGCCACCACCAATGTTGGAAATACCCTGAATCAAATAGTAGGTGCCAGTGGGTATGACCGGCGGCACGTTTACGGTCACGGTGCCGGTGACGGTAAGCGGACCGCTGATGACGATGGCATCATTGACAAAATCGCCTCCAAGATAAGTTGGATCCGAAAGGTCGTAGTCCACCGTCCCGCCGTTCAAGGTCAAGCCACCGTTGATATTGAGATAAGCGCCTACCCCGTAATCCCCGATAACAATTTCGCCACCATTGTTGGTCAAACTGCCATTGATGTCAAAAGTAGAGAGTGCGGGCTCAGTGTAACTGCCGGCGTAAAGCTTCTGATAGGACTGGACCGCGACCCCACCTGCCGCGCTGCCATCCAGCGTGCATTGAGTTCCCACCGCAATCGTGGTCGCGTTGGTGACGGAAGTATTGGCCCCCAGTGCCAGAGTGCCTTGGCTGATGGTGAGCGCACTGATGTTATTGTTGCCGCCGATCAGCGCAAGGGTGCCTGGCCCGGCCTTGGTGAACGTGCCGGTGTTCGTGAGCGTGCTGCTAATGGTGGTCAGCGCGTTGCTGATGGTTACGTTCTTGGCTTGAGCGCCATTATTAATCTGTGGATTATTGAACAAGAGGTTGCCCGTGCCCGGCGCACCCAACGTGGTGCTGGCTCCGGTCAGCACAAACCAATTCGTAATTGTGCGCAGATTGCTGTCGGCAGATTGCAGGCCGCCACCATTAAAGTTGAGCGTTCCAGCGCCCAAAGCATTGTCCAGCGAAACCGCGATCATGCCGGCATTCAACGTGAGCGTCCCGCTGAAATTGTTCGCCGCAGTAAAGGTGGTGGTGTTGGTGCTGTTGTGGTTGACGGCACCGGTGCCGGTAATCCAGCCGTTGAAGTTCGCATTAACACCTGGACTTAGGAAGGTCATCGTGGCGTTGTTGGTGATATTCCCTAGTAAGCTGTAAGTAGTGCCATAGAGATTGCCGGCCCCGACCAGGGTGCCGCCGGTGTAGGAGTTCGTGCCGAGAAGATAGAGGTTGCCGCCGGTATTGTTGACCTGCGCCAGCGAGCCGCTACCGGTAATGTTGGCGAGGTTGGTCAAGGTTCCCGCTGCGGAGAAGTTGATCGCGTTGGAACCGCTCACCAGCGTCATCGAGCCGCCGAAGAGGTTGGCCCCGCCGGCGTTGATCTCGAAACTGCCATTTGTCAGGTAGGCGTTCTTGACCAACGGAATGGCAGCATTGTAAATGCGGAAGTTTGCGTTGCTCGCCACGAACATGCTGTTGGTCGGATTGCCCAGCCCGGCAACACTTTCCACGCTGAAAGTGCCCGCCAGAATATTGATGTTGGCCAGGTTCGTATCCACCGTCGCACCGGAGGAAACCACCACATAGTTGGTTCCAATCTTTGTAAGATTATACGGCTGTCCATTACTGCAAACCAAGGCCGCACCCGCATTCCGAATATCCCAGCGGCCAACGGAGGCGTTGAAGGTCGTGTCGGCTTCCATCGTGACTGAACTGTTGAAGGAATACGCCGTGATGTTGCTGCTATTGTCAATAACGCCCTGGCCATTATAGCCTGTTCCGCCAACAACGATGGGTTTAAGCCCTATCACCAGACCGTTGATATCTAATGTTCCTGAGTTAGTCACATAAGTAGTGCCGGTGAGGGCACCCATGCCGGCGACATTTCCAAGACGTAAAATTCCGTTGTCAATGACCGTGCCGCCATTGTAGGTGTTGGCTCCCGACAGATGCAAGGTGCCGGGCCCCGCCTTCTTAAAAGTATTGCCAGCGGCGCCGGCAATGATGCCGCTATTCGTTAGGCTGGTTGCCGAGCTTACCACTTCGATGGAAGACGAAGCATTGAGGGTGGCCCCGTGATCCGTGGTAACACTTGGACCCGTGTATTGCAAATTGCCGCCGGCGAGGACGAGGTTGGCGGAGGCGCTGCTGGCGGCCCCGATGGGACTCGCCGCGCCACTGAAGGCCAAACCGGGCACACTGACGGTTCCGTTGCTAATGGTGAGCACGCCAGTGAAATCGTTGGTGGTGTTGATGGTCAGCGTGCCGCTGCCGATCTTGGTCAACCCGGTGATGCCGCTGATATTGCCGCCGCCAGTGAAGGTGTAGTTGTTCGCCGTGGTATCCACGGTGATCGCGGACGGCAGGACATTGCCCGTCACGTTGACGACCGGATTGCTTGAGCCAACACTGCCAATTAGAACACTGTCGCTCATGCCGAAGAAATCTTTACCCACGCCGTTAAACCAGGTGAGCACGGTATTGTCATCTTTCCAGGCATTGACCAAACCGTCTCCGGTCCAGACCAGATTGGAGCCACTGCCGGTGAACTTGACCAGGATCTGATACCCGGTATTGGTGAACGTCGCGCCAAAGTGGCTGGCTTGAATCGTGAAGTTCGGCAGGTTGCCCGGGGTGGTGGTGACGAGGTTCGTGATGAGTGTGTAATAAACATTTGTTGCAGGCGGCCCCTTCGCGAAGCTGAAGTTAAACTGAACTTGCTGACTGGTGCCCAAGGTCAGCTGGTTGGTCACATAAATGAAGTCACTGCTGCCGATGGCGTTGTTAGTGCTCAAGGACATGGCAATCGTGCTGCCATCATTCAGTGTCAGACCGGTGCCGCCGATTTTGAGGAGATTGGCGTTGGTTGCCACCAGACTGTTCACGCGCAACGTGGCACCAGCATTCACCGCCACCGGGCCGTTGCCCAGCGCGCTGGCTGACGCGGCCGCAATCGTGCCGCTGCCGATGGTCGTGCCACCGGTGAAAGTGTTGGCTCCGCTGAGGGTCAACTCGCCGCCGCCGATTTTGTTTAACAGCAGGGGCTGGCTCCCAACGCCATCAATGAAGGTGCCGGCAAATATAGTGCTCGTATTGTCGCCGCCCACGGTGATGGTGGCCGAGGCCCCCGAGTTCCCGTTTGATATAACACCCGCTGTGGCGGTCAGGTTGGTAAAGGAGAAATTATTGCCGTTCAGTTGCAGAACGCCGCCCTGCATCGTAAGCGGTCCCGGGCTAAAGGCCGTGGAATCGCCGATTCCGGCCTGGGCGGTGGCGTTGATGATAAGAGTGGAAGCGTAATTATTATTGCCGGACAGGGTAATGATTTTGCCGGCCGCCTGCGCAAAGATCAGTTTGTAAGGCCCGGTAATATTGCCGGAGACGGTCCCGTTGGCGTTGGCACCAAGGCTGGCGTCACCGCTCAAGGTCACCGGCCCACTCCACGTCACGCCATCCAAGCGAAGCGCACCATAGGAGGGATAGGCATCAATCAGACTGCCCATGCCCGAGATGGTAATGGGCAGGTTAATGGGGTTGGCGCTGCTTTTCGGCCAAATCTGACCGTTGTTCGCCACATAAATCATGGAGGGATTGCCATAGTTGGTGCCATAGCCCTCAAGGCGCTGGTTGTTGGTAACATACAGCGTGCCGGTAAAGCCGCTATTGTCCCCGAGCAGCGTGGGGCTCCGAGTGGTCACCCCGTCCGACGTGATGACCCATGTTCCATTGCCCGAAACCCAATTGGGCCAGATGGGATCACCGCCGCCATAGTTGAAGATGAGCGTGGCATTGTTGGTGATCGGTCCAGTGCCAGGTGAGGGTAAGGTGGAGGTGCCGTTGCCAACCTGCAAAACTCCGCTGTTGATCAAAGTGCCGCCGGACATGATGTTGGAGTTTAAGATTAACAATGTGTCGGAGTTATCTTTTTCCAAGCGTCCATAGCCCGTCAAACTGGCGCCGGCCAGAGTGTAGTTCTTGGTGGCATTGAAGATCACGGAGCTGGGATTGAGGACGCTGCCCACCAGATTCACTGGCACGTTGTTCGATCCGGTATCGTCAAATGTCACCGCGTCGCCGGAATGGAAAAGATCCAAATTTCCGCCATTGACCCAGTTTGACGTGGTATTCAAGTCCCATGCGTTTAACAAACCATCGCCTCGCCAAGTGAGCGAGCCAGGCGTGCCGGTGCCAAACGTCATGTAAACGGTTTGCCCCGCCTGAGTGAAGCTCACTCCGCCACGGAAGTTCTGGGTGTTGGTGAAGTTGTTGACGTTTCCGTAGAAATTGCCGCCGAAGGTGAGAATGGGATAAGAAACTCCCGTTTGCAGGGTGGCGGCGGTGAGCTGGCCGACATTGACTACCACCGGGCCGTTAATCGTCAGATTGCCGGTGTTAGTTATCAGATCGTTGAGCGGGCCACCGGCCACGGTTGGATCACCGAGGTCCAAAATCAGGTTGCCGCCGTTCAAGACCACGTTTCCATTCACGGTCAGGGTGCCCACCGGGTTAACCACGGTGCCGGCGGGATTGATGGAACTGGGACTGATGGTGGCATTGGAAGAAACCAAGAGACTGCCATTAATATTGAGAACCCCGTTGCCGGTCAGGGTATGGCCGGAGGTCAGGGCAAAGCTGCCAACTGAGGAAACATCGAACGTCGCACCGCTGGCTATGGAAATGGGCGTGCTGTTCGTCATGGAGCCCGTGACCCCCAGCGCCAGAGTGCCGCCATTGACATAAGTTCCGCCGTTGTAGGTATTGGTGCTGTTCACCACCCAAAGGCTGGGATCTTGTTTGGTAAGCTCGGTGACTTGGGCGCTCAGCACCAACGGGCCATTCAAGTAACCAGCGACATCAACTGTGTCGCCATTATTAACGCCGCCCAGAACAAGCTGGCGCAGGCCGGTGTAGATGTTGGTGACCAAGCCATTGATAGCCAAGGTTCCATAGTCAACCCGGAGCAGGGTATAACCGCCGCCACCAGTTATCGAGATGTTACCGTTGATTGTATTATTGCCGTTGGCGTTGATGATGGCCCCGCCGCTGGCGCTGGCGATGAAACTGATGTTGTTCGCGAGGGTGATATTGCCGTTATTGCCAGCTTGGCTGTTATCAAGCGTGAGGTTGGGCTGAATGCCGGTATTGACTACCGGGATCAAGTAAACCGTCTTGGTGCCGACGCCCAGTCCGTTGCCGTTGGAGATTACGATGGCATTGGTGGACGTATTGGTGACGCCGCCTGTAAAGGTGTTGTTGCCTTCCAAATAAAGGATGTTGGTGCCGGTCTTGTTCAAACCGCCGGGGCCGGAAATTACTCCTTGGAGACTCACGGTCCCCAGATTGACCTCAAAGTTGTTGTTTGTGTTCATGAGAATGACCGGATTGTTTAGTGTGCGGGCCGTTCCGCTCACGCCGTTCATCCCCAACGTGCCGCCGTTCATTACCAAGCTGCCAGTGCTGCCGAAGGGGTTGTCAACGCCCATCAGGAGGCGGCCGGCGGTATTGGTTGTATTGCCGCCATAAGAGCTGTAGGGGCTTGACATCACCAGCGTGCCGCTGCCGAGTTTGGTCAGCCAGCCCGTGCCGGCATTGCCCCCCGTGATTGCGGCCGGCGAGACCAGCGTCGCCGCTGTCGTGGCACCGCCGCCAATTAGCGTGATGGTGGGGTTAGCACTGTAGCCTACTCCTCCGCAGGTGACGAGGATGTTGGTAAGCGCGCCTGTGTTCGGGTTGATTTGCGCAATCGCCGTCGCGCCCCATCCACTGGGATCCGCGATGCTCACAATCGGGGCTGCGATGTAGCCCGCCCCTTGCGAGCTGATTGAAATGGTGCGAATACCGTTGCCGGTGGCCGCCATCAAGCTGGCGTTGTTAGTCACCGTGAAACTTTGCGAATCAATAAACCCGCCGGCGTCATGGAGGTAGGTGTAATTCTGGAACCCGTTCACGTTGTTATCCAAGTTCTTGATCAGGTCGCCGCTATTGGTGTTGGCCTGCAACGTGCCGCCGACCAAGTTCAAGATTACCTGGTTGGTCGAGGCCGGATTCCCGTTGAATACCTGGGGGGTGGTGAGCGTGCCGCCGGTGGCCAGCGTGAGGGTGTTGGTGTCCCCGCCGGTGCCAATCATCATGCTGAAAGTTTTGCTGGGGTTAACTACGAAACTGCCCCCATTGCCGATATTTAACGTCGCCACAACGTGCGTGCCACCATTGTAACCGAAGCCGATGGTGTTGCTGACCACCCCGCCAGCGGCGTTCACGGCATTGACCGTGCCACCCCAAACATTGACGGTGGCAAATTGCGGACTGTTGCCGCGACCAATCAGGAAGTAACTGCTCGGAGTAACCGTGCCGCCGAGAATATCGAAACAACCGCTGGCTCCGTTGCCGACTGCGGTATCAATTTCGGTGGAGGCCAAGGCACCGCCGGTGATGCGATAGTAGCCGTAACAGGCCGCCGCGCCGTAGCCGATGGGTGTGACACCCGTTCCGGCTGTAGTAGTGATGTTGACCGTCCCGCCGGTCTGCCAGACGGCGCCGGTGGAGGTGTTGGCGGCGGAACACAATTGCAGGGCGTAGGGTGTAAAGTTGTTGCTGATCACGACCAAGGACCGATCTCCGGCGTTGTTGCCCACCTGCAAGTTGCCGGTGCCGGAAACCAGCGCCACGGCCGTCGGCCCATTGATGTTGAGCGTGGCACCGGCCGCGCCGCCATTGACCAAGATGGGTCCGCGCCAGACATAATTCGAACTTGCCAAGGTGAGGGTGCCGCCGTTGTGCGTGATCGGGCCGAGCCAATTGGTGCCCGCCAACGTCAGGTTATAGGTGCCCGCCTTGACCAAGGCTACGTTCGTAAAGCCGGTTGCACTATTGGTTGCAGTTATCGGACCATAAATCGTAACTCCCGCCGTGCCGCTGCCGCCCACATATAAGTTGGTCGCGATAAATATGCTGTTGGAAATGATCTGGGTTCCGGATAACGCGGTGTTGGTCAGGCCCGCCGGCAGAACGCCATTGTTGGTGAACAGCAGCGGATTGCCGTTCAGCACCACGTTGGTGCCGCCGAAATTCAACTGGTTCAAAGTGAAGGTGCCA
>Ga0182030_10001649_pt1 | contig 46435 bp, 45 predicted proteins | sample 812S3MmetaG_FD_121299 | JGI IMG/M metagenome (GOLD analysis project Ga0182030, IMG submission 121299) | Permafrost microbial communities from Stordalen Mire, Sweden - 812S3M metaG (Illumina Assembly) | ecosystem: Environmental > Terrestrial > Soil > Wetlands > Permafrost | place: Sweden...
CCAAATTGCTTCCGTCGGAACCATACATATAGTTGACGCCGCAAGCCGTTCCACGGGCTCCGGAAGCTCAGTTCCACCGTAATGCGACATTTTGCTGGCCAGCAAAAAAAACGGTTCCTTCTGGTTTGAGCGTACGCGGCGGAAACCGCGAAGGGATTCGCGCAAAGACGCTAAGGCGCAAAGAAAAAAGGAGATAAAAAGTTACTTTTCGAGGATGACGATGGCCATGGCTTGCACGGACGTATGGGTGATGGAGAGTGCTATGTTCTCCACACCCAGTTTATTGGCGTATTCGGCCGCTTTGCCGTGGAACTGGAGCGTCGGACGGCCGGAGGGGAGGTTGATGACTTCGAAATCGCGCCAGCGGACGCCGCCGCGCCAGCCGGTGCCGATGGCTTTCATGCCTGCTTCCTTGGCCGCGAATCGGGCGGCGTAGCGCTCATAGAGGTTGGCCTTGCTTTGGGCATATGCGATTTCACGGTCGGTATAGATGCGTTCGACGAAGCGGCTGCCATAGCGGGCGATGGCGTCCTTGATGCGATGGACTTCGCACAGATCGACGCCGGAGCCGACGATCACGATCCGGCCTCGGGCGAGGTGATGGTCAAACGGCCGTGCATCACGCCTTTCGTGGAAATGAGAGCGTCGGCCATTTTCTGGACCGCGGAGGCTTTGCCTTTGAGAATCAGAACTTCGAGGCAGTTGTGATGGTCGAGGTGCACGTGCAGAGTGGAGAGAACGAGATGAAAATGATCGTGCTGCATGGCGGTAAGGCGGTCCGAGAGCTGGCGCACGTGATGATCGTAGACCAGCGTGAGGGTGCCGACGACCACGCTGTCCGGTTTCTCGGCGTTCTTTTCGATGAGGGCCTGGCGGATGAGGTCGCGGAAAGCTTCGGAACGGTTGGTGTAGCCGCGTTCCTGGATGTGCTGGTCGAATTTTTGGAGCAGGTCGGAATCGATGGCTACGCCGATGCGGCTGAGATCGCTCATTTGATTTGAGGGTAGCAAGAGCCGCCCGGTGGGCGGCTGCGGGCCGGTGGCCCGCCCCACATTATTGCTGGAGGGTCAGGTTTCGACGATCAGGGTTACGGGGCCGTCGTTTACTAGAGACACGGACATGTGGGCTTGGAAGACTCCGGTCTCTACGGGCACGCCGCGGCGGGCGACGGCGACGAAGTATTCATACAGCGCACGGGCTTGTTCGGCAGGCGCGGCGTCGTCGAAACTGGGGCGCCGGCCCTTGCGGCAATCGCCGTAGAGAGTGAATTGCGAGACGACCAGCATGGCTCCGCCAGTGTCGAGAAGGCTTCGATTCATTTTGCCGTTTTCGTCTTCAAAGATGCGCAGGTTCAGGACTTTTTGGGCGACGAATTCGGCGTCGGCCTCGGTATCGAGTTTCGAGACGCCGAGCAACACCAGAAGGCCTGCGCCGATTTCGCCGGAGACGACTTGATCGACGGTGACGCGCGCCTGGGTGACGCGTTGTAGTAACGCTAGCATGGTGGTTTCTTGAGTCGCGCAAAACGGGTGCGTGCGCCGCACCCTTTGCGCTCTGTAGTATAGCGATTATGATCGAAACCTACGCATACGCGCGCGCCGGGCTGCTGGGGAACCCGAGCGATGGATATTTCGGAAAAACGATCGCCTTTCTGGTGCGGAATTTTCGCGCGCGGGTGCTGCTGTATCCTTCAGCGCGTTTGGAGATCACGGCGTCGAAGGCCGATATGCCGGTGTTCGAGAGCCTGGATGACCTGCACGCGAGCACGCGCTGGCGCGGGTATTACGGGGGCATCCGCATTATCCAGGCTCTGATCGTGCGGTTCATGGACTACTGCCGCGACCAGGGGATCGAACTGCCGAACCGGAATTTTACGATCGAATATGAGTCGACCATTCCGCTGCGATTGGGAATGGGCGGGTCGAGCGCGATCATCATCGCGGCGCTGCGGGCGCTGTGCCAATACTATTCGGTGGAGATTCCGCCGGGCGTGCAGGCGAAGCTGGCGCTGGAGACGGAGACCAGGGAACTGGGCGTGCCGGCCGGGCCGCAGGATCGCGTGATCCAGGTGTACGAAGGGCTGGTCTACATGGATTTTGCGAAAAACCTCATGGATTCGAGGGGCTATGGCGAGTATGAACGCCTGGACCCGTCGCTGCTGCCGAACGTATACCTGGCGTATCGGACGAGCTTGAGCGAGGGCACGGAGGTTTTTCACACCAACGTGCGGGAGCGATGGAATTCGGGAGACGCGCTCGTTCGCGGGGCGATGGAGGAGTGGGCGAGTTATGCCGAGCGCGGCCGGCGGGCGCTGCTGGAGGGAGATGTGACGGAGCTGGGAAAATTGATCGACGCGAATTTCGACCTGCGGGCTAAAATCTATTCGATCAGCAAGGGCAATCTGGAGATGATCGAGACGGCGCGGGCGGTGGGCGCGACCTCGAATTTCTCAGGGTCGGGGGGCGCGGTAACCGGTACGTTTACGGACGACAGGATGTTCCGGAAGCTGGAGGAATCTTATGCCCCGCTCGGGATCAAAGTCATTCGGCCTAAGGTTAACGCCTGATCGAAAAATCGGGCCGTACTGGGCCATCATGGGGGAAAGCCCGGTTTTTTCAATATGATCTACGGCAAGCGCAAACGGCACACGCACATTCCCGGCGGATTTTTCCACCTGGAAGAAGAAGGCACAAAAACGCGCGTCTTCGGCTTCGGTCACGGCGATCATATCAAGCTGAAGGACGAATACGGAAACGTGTGGCTGGGATCGGCGACCAGAAGCGACGATAATTCCGTGCAATACCGTTTTAAGGACGGCAAGGGGCGGACACTTTCCGGCGTTTCGGACAATGTGACGGTGACGCTGCGCGATGGACATGGGAAAACCTGGAAGGGTTTTATCGATTAGCGCGTGTAATTCAGCCCCATGCTTCAGAGTCTGTGTGAAGAGGCGGCTTTGGACCGCTCCTGCAGGTCGCGGCTCTGTTTCGAGCCTTGGGGATTCGTCAAGATAAATGGAGCCGCGACCAGCGGGAGCGGTCAGCGCCCCGGTTTTCGCACAGACTCGTCAGCTTGGGCTTGGAACTGCGGCAAAGAAGCCGCCTGGTAGGCGGCTGCGGTCTGGTTGCACCCAACGGTTGCGGGCTTCGGCCGATTGCAGCAATTCCGGCGAGTAATATCGATCTAACAGATTCTTGTCGAGCAGGTGCGGGTGCGCCGCCAGCATCGCCTCGAAGTCGTCCGCCGGGGCGGCTGCCACTAAGGAAATCCAGGCCTGGGTGATGGTTTCGTGATATTTTTCGGCCCCGTTGCGGGCGGCGGCGTAGCGGAGAATCGCCGGGCCGAGGCGTTGGCGCGTTCCTTCTTCTCCAAACTGGCGGAGATAAAGGAATGTCACGCGCAGGTGGTCGCGATGATGAAACGGTTCGAGCGTGGTGTCGTCGAAGGCGCGCAGGAATTCCGCGTCGGTCATTTTTCCGCGCCGGCGATTTCGAGGACGATTTGCCACAGCAGTTCGACGCCGTCTTCCAGGCTTTTTGGCGAGATTCGCTCGTCGTTGCCGTGGGCACGCGTATCGCCGGCATCGCGCACGAAAATCGGTACGCCATAAACGGGCATTCCGTGGGCGCGCAGATAGCTGCTATCGGTTGCGCCGCGGGCCATGGACGGGACGACGACATCTCGCGGATAGGTGCGGGTAATGGCGCGGCCCATGGCGAGGTACAGGGGGGTCGAGAGGGAACTTGCATCCGGGGCTGGGACCTGCGGGCCCGGCGCGAAGGCGACCTCGATGGCGGGGTCGTTGATGATCTGCCGGAGTCGCGCGATCAGATCTTCCTTGCTCTCGTTCGGCAGGCGTCGGGCATCGACTTGCGCGACGGCGGTGTTGGGGATGACGTTACTTTTCGCGCCCGCTTGCAGGGCGGTGGTCACGACGGTGCTGCGCAGCATGGCGTCCAGCTCCGGATCCTTGGCCCGGATCTGGCTGGCGGCGGCCTGTTGTATGGCGGCGTTCGGATTGTCGAGGCTGCGGATCAGAGGGGACAGCCAGGAATATTCGGCGACCCTGGAAATATCGCGCAGGTAGCGGCGCGTGGTGGAGCTGAGCTTGACGGGCTGCTCGGTTTCCGACAACTTCAGTAAGGCGCGGTTCAGATGCGTGATGGGATTGTCGGCGCGCGGCATGGAACTGTCGGCGGCGGTGCCCTTGGCGGTCAGGATGAGGCGGGTGGGGATTTTTTCGATGGTCTCGACCTCGAAAATTTTCGGGCCGTCCTTGGTTTCGAGGATGGAGCCGCCTTCGTTCAGCGCGAACTCGGCATCAATTTTCGGGTAGGCGTGCTGGAGCATCCACTGGATGCCGGTGGAGTTGCCCTCATCGTCGGCTTCCGAAAGCAGGATCACATCGCGGCCGAGCTTGATGTTGCGGCGCTTGATCTCCACCATGACGGCGATCTCAGCCGCCAGCAGCGATTTATCGTCCTGCGTGCCGCGGCCATAGATGAATCCGTTGCGGGTGTCGCCGCTGAACGGATCGACGGTCCATTGCGAACGGTCCACAGGAACGACGTCGCTGTGGGCCACCAGCAGCAGCGGCTTGCCATGGCCGGAGCCTTTCAAACGGGCGACAAAATTCAGGCGCTTAGTGTCGTTGCCCATGGTTTCGCAAGAAATGGCGTGCGAATCCGCTACCTGTTTCAGGTATTGGGCGACCGCGGTTTCATTTCCCGGCGGATTGGAGGTGTCGATCTTCACCAGATCGACGAGGTACTGGCGCGTTCGATCTGGAAGAGACCGGTTATCGTCAGCCACCCCTATGGCCGCGAGGCAGAACAAGGCGCATAAACGCCGCATTGAATCAAATGTTATCACGAGCGTCCGTATAGAATGGTTGGCATGTTCAGATTGTTGACCATGTCGTTAGCCTTGTCGTTCCTCGGCTGCATTGAACTGCCCGCCGCGGATCTGGCCGATAAGCAGTGGCCGCAATTCCGGGGACCCGGGTCGACCGGCGTGGCCGACGATCCCTCTCTCCCCGACAAATGGTCGCAAACGGAAGATGTAGCGTGGAAAACCGCCATCCCGGGCGTCGGATGGTCCTCTCCCATTATATGGGGCGATCGGATTTTCGTGACGTCGGTCATCAGCTCGGCCGACGGCGAGAAACCGAAAAAGGGACTCTATTTCGGAGGAGAGCGCAAGGCTCCTACCGACGAGCATCGCTGGATGGTGTACGCGATCGATTTCAAGACCGGAAAAGTTGTGTGGGAGCGCGAAGCCAGCCGAGGTGTCCCGGGGCAGAAGCATCTGAAGAATTCCTATGCGTCGGAGACTCCGGTGACCGACGGCGAGCGCGTGTACGTCTACTTCGGCAACATTGGACTGTTCTGCTACGATTTTTCGGGCAAGTTGGTGTGGTCGCAGGCGTCGACGCCGGTGGCGAGGCGCTACGGTTGGGGCAGCGCGGCGTCGCCGGTGCTGGATCGCGACCGTTTGTACATTGTGAACGACAACGACGATCATTCGTATCTCCAATCGCTGGACGCGAAGACCGGCAAAGTGATCTGGAGCGTCGATCGCAACGAAAAAACCAACTGGGCCACGCCTTATATCTGGGCGCACGACGGGAAAAAGGAAATCGTGACGCCGGGCACGGGACGGGTGCGCTCCTACGACCTGGATGGCAAGCTGCTGTGGGAGTTCGGAGGCATGTCGTCGATCTCGATTCCCACGCCGTTTGCGAGCCACGGACTTTTGTACATCACCTCCGGCTACGTGGGCGATCAGGTGCGTCCTGTTTACGCGGTGAAGCCGGGCGCGCATGGGGACCTGACGCTGGCGGCGGGCGAGACGAGCAATTCCGGGATCGCGTGGTATCTGCCGCAGGCAGGGCCGTACAATCCGTCGCCTTTGGTTTACGGCGATTATTACTACACGCTGCTCGATCGGGGATTTTTGACGGCTCACGAGGCGTCGACGGGAAAGGAAATTTACGGCAAGCAGCGGCTGGACCCGGCCGCCGGAGCGTTCACCGCGTCGCCCTGGGCGGCCAACGGGAAATTGTTCCTGTTGAGCGAGGACGGCGATACATTTGTCGTCCAGGCGGGGGCCGAATACAAACTCATCGGGAAAAACTCGCTGGATGAGATGTGCATGGCGACCCCCGCCATCGCTCGCGGTAGTATAGTCATTCGCACGGCGTCGAACCTTTATCGGATCGCGAAGGCGAACTAGAAATTCAGCCAGTTCTGCCAGTTTTGCCAGTTATTCCAGTTGCGCCAGTTATTCCAGTTGGACCAATTCACCCAATTGAGCCATGACGCGACTTCGAGTTGCGCGTAGGGCAGCTTGGTGACGGCTTCGAGTCCGCCCAGATCCTTGGCGTCGGCGACGCGCTTGTTCACTTCGGCGCGCACGGCGGCGACGCGGTTGGGAATGGAGGCCGGAGTCGTAACCGCGGCGTGGGCCTGCGTTCCAATAAGTCCGCCGGCCATCAGGAGAGAGCAAACTGTCTTTTTCATTTTTGTGTTCCTCGCTTTCAATTACTGGGGGCGCGGGGGATGCAACGAGATTAGTTGTGTTAGATTGCAAATATCATGGCAAGCCGTAGTGTGAACAAAGTGATTCTGATCGGCCACCTGGGCCGCGACGCCGAGACGGCGTTTACCGCATCGCAGGTGGCGGTGACCAAGTTTTCGGTGGCCACCAGCCGCCGCTGGAAAGATCAGGCGACGGGCGATTGGAAAGAGGAAACCGACTGGACCCGGGTGGTCCTGTGGCGGGGCGAGGCGGTCGCGCCGTACCTGTTAAAAGGCAAGCAGATTTACGTCGAGGGCCGCCTGCAAACGCGCAGCTACGACGATAAGGACGGCAAGAAGGTCTGGACCACCGAAGTGGTGGCGGATGAAGTGATCCTGCTGGGCGGCCGCGGCGACGGGGCCCCAAGCAGCGGAGGCGGCGACGAGTACTCGCAACAGGAACCGATGCGGAGTGGGCCCAGGAGTCGGCAAGCGCCGGCTGCTCCGGCGCATGCAGCGCCGATGAGCGGGGGAGTGGACGAGGACGACGTTCCGTTTTAATTGTCTCTGGTCCTGATCAGCGTTCATCCGTGTTTATCAGCGGCTAATTTAACTTTTTTTACCTTGTGGACATCCCTTCGATGCCCGGCCGACGGTAACTGTACGACGGACGCCAGGCGTGCTTAAAAAGATGCATTGGCCGCCGATGAACGCGGATGAACGCCGAATGACTAATTGCCCGTGAACACGCTGTCGATGAACGCGTCGATCACTTTTTCCCGTGCCTCATTCGGGATGTGGTGGCCGAAGGTGGGATAAATAATCGCCCGCGCTTTGCCGCCGTGAGAATTGATTTCGGTGGCCAGGCGCTGTGCTTGCGCCGGATCAGTTCGGTCGTCCCTGGCGCCGTTGAGGATCAAGACTGCCGCTTTGATGTCTTGCGCGAAATACAGAAGGTAGCGGGCTCGCATGGCCTCCGTGCTGCCACCTGTTTCGGCCACGAACGCCTTCGAAATTTGCGCGTAATTCGGGTTGGCGCTGAACTGCGGCAGATCGTAGAGTCCGGAGATCAGCGCGACGCCGGCGATTGACGGATCGTAGGTCGCAATGAGACCTCTGGTCAGCGCGCCGCGGCTGATGCCTTCGATCAGGATTTTGTTGGGCGCGACCAAACCGTCGGCCTTCAGCTTGGCGAGGACGGCAGAGACGGCGTGCTGCGTGAAGGGGCCGCAAAAATCGGCCGGGCCCGACGATTTTCCATAACCGGGCTGTGAGACGGCGACGGCCAGGTAGCCTTTTTTCGCGAAGCGGTCGAGCTCGCCCCAGGTGACGAAGTCCTTGCCGCCGTAGCTGGGCCATTCCTGGTGGCCGTGGAGGAAGACGATGGTCGGCCAGGGTCCGCTTCCAGACGGTTTTTGGATAAAGGCTTCGACACGTTTTCCGGAATCGTCAGGATGATGGATGAAGAGCGTATCAGCGGCGAGGGTTCTCGGGGCACAGACGCAGAACGTAAGGACGAGGAAAACGACGGACGTCGGCTGAAGCCGACGCTGCAAGCTGAAGCTCGCGCCACCAGCCATCAGACGGACCGCTTCCGCCCGAGGCCCAACTCCTTGCGAAGTTCCGCGGCGTTGCGCGGAGAGCGCAGCAAAAACCCAGTCCCGTCGATTGCTTTGCGCTTGGCCATTATCACGCCTGCTGCCGGCGCCGACGGCGGAGGAGACGCTTATTGCGTCTGCGCTCCACGGTCGGCGGGGCGAAGGCTTCTTCGATCAGTTGCGCCTGCTCCTGGATATGGCGTTTCATCGATCCGGGCGACGGGCTGGCGCTCTCCGGACGGCCCGCATAGCCGATGGTGCGGCCCTCGCGGTCTAGAATCGGTTGGATGTAGCCGCGCACGAAACTCCAGGCGCCCATGTTGCGGGGCTCTTCCTGCACCCACACCACCTGGCTGGCCAGAGGATAGCGGTGCAGCACCTGGTTAAACTCGGCTTCCGGACACGGGTAGAGCTGCTCCATGCGGACGATCGCGGTGTCGGTCAACTTCTTTGTGTCGCGGGCGGCCATCAGCTCGTAATAGACTTTGCCGGTGCAGATCAGGATTTTGCGCACATGCGACGGGTCGGTGACGGTCGCGTCGGCTAGCACTGGGTGGAACACGTTGGCGCCAGTCAGATCTTCGACCGGCGAAATGACTTTGGGATGACGCAGCAGGCTCTTCGGCGTCATAACGACCAGGGGCTTGCGGGCGGGGTTCTTCATCTGGCGCCGCAGGGCGTGGAAATACTGGGCGGGGGTGGTCAGATAGACCACCTGCATATTGTTCTCGCCGCAGAGTTGTAAGTATCGCTCCAGGCGGGCGCTGGAATGTTCCGGTCCGCCGCCTTCCTGGCCGTGCGGCAACAGCAGCACCAGAGCCGAGGTCTGGTTCCACTTCGATTCGGCCGAGGAGATGAACTGGTCGATAATGATCTGGCCGCCGTTCGAGAAATCGCCGTACTGCGCTTCCCAAGCGACCAGCGCGTTCAGGTTCGCGGCGCTGTATCCGAACTCGAAGCCCATCACGGCGTATTCGCTCAGGGGGCTGTTATAAACCTCGAACGCGCCAATTTGAGAAAGAGGCGTGAAGACGCGGTCCGATTCATAATCGTGATATTCGGCGTGGCGCTGGCTGAAGGTGCCGCGGCCCGAATCCTGGCCCGATAAACGCACCGGATGCCCTTCCATCGCCAGGCTGCCGAAGGCGAGCAACTCGGCCATGGCCCAATCGACGGGCGCGCCTTCGATCACCGCGCGGCGCTTGGCGATCAGGCCAGCCAGTTTCGGATGCAGGTGAAAATCGGCGGGGAACGTAGTCATGGCGTCGACCACGCGATCAAGAACCGACCGATTGATGCCGGTCTCCGGCTGCACCACGACCGCGGGCTCATGCGGCATGGATACGACCTGCACTTCGAGCGCGTCCTTGTTCTTCTGTGCTTCGTCGTAAATTTCGTAGAGGCGCTTTTTCTGGCCTTCGTACCAAGCCGCCACTTCTTCCGGGTTGGTGAGCCCTTCGTGCTCCAGGCGCTCGGCGTAAATTGAAGCGACCGGCTTCTGCGCCTTGATCTTGCGATACATCAACGGCTGCGTGTAGCTGGGATCGTCGCCCTCGTTGTGGCCGTTCTTGCGGTAGCAGATCAGATCGATCACCGCGTCCTTATGGAAACGATGGCGGTAATCGGAGGCGATCTGCGTGGCGCGAATACACGCTTCCGGATCGTCCCCGTTGACGTGAAACACGGGCGCCTGGACGGACAGCGCAACATCGGAACAATAGGTCGACGAGCGAGCCGCGCTGGCGTTGGTCGTGAACCCGATCTGGTTGTTGATCACCAGATGAATCGTACCGCCGGTTTCGTAGCCGGGAATCTGCGAATAATTGAGCACTTCGGCGACAATGCCCTGCCCGGCCATCGCCGCATCGCCGTGAATGACGAGAGGAATCACTTTGTCCCGCGCGGCGTCCTTCAACTGGTCCTGCTCCGCGCGAACGTAGCCTTCGACGACCGGATTCACCGCTTCCAGATGGCTGGGGTTGAACGCGATGGTGACCTTAATCTTCTTGCCTGAGGCCAGCTCGCGCTCCTGCTCGGCACCGAGGTGATATTTCACGTCGCCCGAGCCTTCGACCGAATCGGGATCGATATCGCCTTCAAATTCGGCGAACAGGAGTACCATGCTTTTGCCGGCGACATTGCATAATACGACGAGGCGTCCGCGATGGGCCATGGCGATGGCGACCTCGCTGGCTCCGGCGGTGGCCGCGCGGTCGAGCACCTCCTCGATCATGGCGACGGCCGCTTCGCCGCCTTCGAGACCGAAGCGCTTGTGCCCTTTAAATCGCGTATCGAGGAAATTTTCGAAACTTTCCGTGGCGATGAGATCGTGCAGCACGCGGCGTTTGAGATACGCGTCGAGAGGCCACTGGTTGAGCGTCGGCTCCATGCGCTGCTCCAGCCAGTTGCGCTCCTCGATATTGTCGATATGCATCCACTGCACGCCGATTTTTCCGGCGTAGGTGATGCGCAGGCGGTCGATCAGCGCGCGCAGCGTCATCACGCCAAAGGAACTGGCGTGGAAGCTGCGATCGAGATCCCAGATCGTCAGGCCGTGGGTGGACGGCTCCAGGTCCGGATGCGAAACGCGCGGCGCGCCGAGAGGATCGAGGTCGGCGACCAGATGGCCGCGTTCGCGCCAGGCTTGAATCAGGCGCGCAACGGCGGCCTGCTTCATCGGATCGGCATTGATCACCGGAGCGGCGGATTGATCGGGCTCCCAGCGCATCGCGCGCATGGGAATACCGAGGCTCGCGAAAATCGAATCGTAAAACCCGTCTTCCCCTTCGAGCAGCGATTGCAGACGGCCCAGGAACAGGCCCGATTCCGCGCCCTGAATCACGCGGTGATCGTAGGTGCAGGTCACGGTCATGACCTTGCTCAGGCCGAGCGAGGTGCGTGTTTCCTCAGGAACACCGCGATATTCGGGCGGATAATCGATGGCACCGGTGGCGATAATCGCGCCCTGTCCGGGCATCAGTCGCGGGGTGGATCCCATCGTCCCAACGGTGCCGGGATTGGTGAGCGAAATCGTGGTGCCCTCAAAATCGGGCAGAACCAGCTTGTTCGAGCGCGCGCGGGCCACCAAATCGTCAAACGCGGCTAAAAATTGTCCGAAATCCATCGCCTGCGCGGCCTTAATAGACGGCACTTTCAGCGATCGCGCACCGTCCTTGCCGGCGACGTCGACCGCGATTCCGAGGTTCAGATTTTGATGCGTGATGCGGAAACTCTCGTCACCGCTTTCCGAATACGCCTGATTGAGCGCAGGCACTTTTTCGACCGCTTTGACGATGGCCCAGGCGACGATGTGGGTGTAAGAAATTTTACTTTTGCCCGCGAGCTGGCGGCGTTCGTTGATCAGGCGCCGATTTTCGTCGATCACCTTGACCGGCATCGCGCGCTGGCTGGAGGCGACGGGCATGGTGAGGCTGGCCGTCATGTTCTCGGCGATGCGCAGCGCGGGGCCGCGCAGGGGAACCAGTTCGTCGCCTGGGGCCATGGCGGGTGCGGCGGGCGCTTTGGCGGCGACGGCGGTGACCGTCTTTCCATTGGCGGGAATCGCGTGGCCGTTGGAATCGAACATTTGCTTCCAGTCGGCGTCGACGGTTTGCCGGTCGTGCAGATACTGGTGGTACAGCTCGTCTTCGAGCCAGCTGTTAATACTGGGTTTTGGGGACTCAGGCATGCGGATCAACTTCTTTTATTATGATAACTGATGCCTCGCGCGCTCATCTTTTCCGACATCCATAGCGACGCCAAAGCGCTCCAGAAATTAATGGACATCGAGGCCGATTATTACTTCGCCGCGGGCGACCTGGTGAACTTCGGCCGGGGGCTGGATTCGATGGGCGAGATCATGAAGAAGCGTGAAGGGAAGATGTACGTCCTGCCGGGCAACCATGAATCGAGGAGCGACATCGCGTCCCTGTGCGCGCGCTTCGGGTTCGTGAATTTTCACGAAAAAACGATGCGCATTGGAGAGAGGAACATCGCCGGGCTGGGCTATTCCAATCCAACGCCGTTCGATACTCCGGGCGAATATACGGAGAAAGAAATCGCTGAGCGGCTGGCGAGGTTCGTGGATTTGAAGCCGCTGGTGCTGATCTGCCACGCGCCTCCATTGAACACGGCGCTTGACCGGATAAAGGATGGGGTGCATGCGGGCAGCCGGTCGGTGAGGGAGTTCATTGAAAAGCAGCAGCCGGAGTATTTTTTCTGCGGCCATATTCACGAGGCCGCGGGGGCGGTTATTCAGATGGGATCGACGCGGGCGCAGAACGTGGGGAAGAAGGGGTACTTGCTGGAGCTTTAGCCAGCAGGCTTTGCGCTGCTCGAAACGGGGCCGCCTGGTAGGCGGCTGCGGGCTGCCAGCCCGCCCCACAGGGAGTTGCGGTCTCGGTCCCACGCCAGCAGGAACAGTAAAATCACCAGCGAGGCTGACGAGACAGCCGCGTACGGCTTTCCGGCCAGCGCAAATCCGAAGGGCAGAGGCGTGCAGAGCAGCGTCGCGGCGATTTTCGCGCCTGGCAGTTGGGAATGGAAAATCGTCAATAAGAACGGCAGCAGCAGCAGCGTCGCGTCGTAGCCGTAAACGTGCGGAGCGACCAGAAGCGAGGCGACGGCCGTGACGGCGAACATTTTCCATAGAGGAGCTTGATAGACCGCGAACGCAAAAATCAGGAGGATTGCGAGGATGATCGCAGCAATCGCGACAGGAGAATCGATGCCGAGATTTTCCGTCAATCCTGAAAAGGAGATCATGAGTTCCTTCGAAGGCGACAGATGGTCGAGGCTCTTATTGCGCAGCAGTGCGACGTAGTTTCGCGCGCCTTCCACCCCACCGAGCGCGAGCGACAGACCCGCTTCCGCGATCGCCGCCGCGCAGAATCCCGCCAGCATTTTCCATCGGCGCTGGAGCAGCAGCGCCACAGGCCACAGCAGGATGAGATGGAACTTGATCAGCATCAGCGCGAGAACGGCTCCGCCCGCGGTGGGCTTGCCGCGATCCGTCAATTCGAAGGCGAGAATGAAGATCGCGAGCAGAATCACGCAATCCTGGCCGCTGGCGATTCCCAGGGGCCCGGGCAAAGAGAACGCCGCGAACACCAGCGCATTCGCCCCGAAGCGGCGGTATCCCCAAACCCAGCACGCCAGCAGCAGCGCGCTTTGTAAAACGATCCATACCCAGAACGCCGCCGAGTATGGGATCAGAGCCAAAGGAGCCAGCAGCAGGGCATAAAATGACGGCCGCACGAACGGGACCAGCGCATCGGTCGACGGAACAAACTGTCGTTCGCGCTGGAGCTGAACGTCCACATCGTGCATCGCCGCGAATTTGCCGTTGAGCGCCAGGGATGCGCCGGTATAGAGATTCAGAAAATCGTGCTTCTTCGCGCCCGGGGTGATGAGAGACCCCATCGAGATCCACACCATGCTGAACGCCAGCACCACCACCCAGACAAACACCGGTACGCGACGCATTGCCTCTAATCATTCCACAAGAGGTAGACTTTCGTTTCCGAGCAGGCCGTCCAGTGGGAGCATCCGAGTGCGGAAATTATCTTGGCGCGCGCGCTCGAAGTCTTTGGAAACGAAGAGAAGGCGCGCCGATGGATGCGAACGTCGCTTCCGATTTTAAGCGGCTGTACGCCGGAACAGTATTCGGCCTCCGAGGACAAGGCGAAGCAAAGGGAAGTGTTGACGGTCCTTGGCCAGATCGAGTACGGCATCTATAGTTAATGCGGATTTACAGGCTGCATCGAGCGCACCGCTCCGCCTCTGACTATGGAGGCTCTCTCCTTTAGCCAGGCAGATGGAATCAGAAGGGCGCGCCGGTTTTGTATTTTTCTCTGGCCCTTTCGCTCGCCCGCCTGGAGCAGCTCGTCCACATGGCGCCCGATGAAATTCCGGACGACTACGTCTATACCAGCGTGGATTCAAACGCCGAGCCCGAAGCCGTGGATTACCGCGGGAGCCTGCTGGATGTCGACGCGACCCGCCGTTATGGACATCGCTGGGCGACGGCCCAGAAATCTCTCGTCGTCCTGGTGCCGTCGGTAATTTTTCCAATGGAGTTCAATCTGCTTGTGAATCCACTGCACGCGGCGTTCACGGATCTGGTGTGGGGCGAGCCGCGACCATTCGCGTTCGATCCGCGACTGCTGCACGGACCAAGCGCCGTTTAACCGTTTTCTTTACCCCTCGAACCCCGCCTGCTAGACTGAAGTCGAATGACCCTCGAAGAACTGGAAAGAGAGTACGTTTCGCTCCGCCAGCAGGCTGACGCTGTGCGGAGCTATCTTTGACGCACCTTCCCGCCGCGCGCAATTAGCCAAAACCGACGACCAGATCAACGCTCCCGATTTCTGGAATTCTCCGGAAAAAAGCCAGAAGATCATGCAGGATCGCAAGCGCCTCGAAGAGCAGATCGCCCAGGACAAGGAAATCTCCTCGCTGGCCGGCGACCTCGACGCGCTGTTCGAATTGGCCAAGGAAGGCGAGGACGTTTCGGCCGACCTGGAGCGCGAAATGAAGTCCTTCGCCGCACATCTGGAATCGCTCGAGACGAAGATGCTTCTTTCCGGCGAGAACGCCGCGCGCTACGCCATCGTCACCATTCATCCCGGCGCCGGAGGCACCGAAAGCCAGGATTGGGCGGAAATGTTGCTGCGCATGTATCTGCGCTGGGCGGAGCGCAACAGGTTCGAAACCATCGTGACGGATCGACTGGAAGGCGAGGGCGCGGGCATCAAGTCCGTAACCTTCGAAGTGAACGGCGAAAATGCCTACGGCCTTCTGCAATCCGAAGTGGGCGTGCACCGGCTGGTCCGTATTTCGCCTTTCGATTCCGCGGCGCGACGCCATACGTCGTTTGCCAGCGTCTTCGTTTATCCGCAAATCGACGATGAAATCAAGATCGATATTAAAGTTGAAGACGTCCGCGTCGACACGTTCCGCGCTTCGGGCGCCGGTGGCCAGCACGTCAACCGCACCGATTCGGCCATCCGCATGACGCACCTGCCGACCAACATCGTGGTGCAGTGCCAGAGCGAACGCAGCCAGCACAAGAACCGCGCTACGGCGATGAAGCAGCTTCGAGCCAAGCTCTACGAGTACGAGCTAGACAAGAAGAAGGTCGAAGAGAGGAAACTCGAGGACACCAAGCTCGGCATCAACTTCGGCAGCCAGATCCGCAGCTATGTGCTGGCGCCCTACCGCATGGTGAAGGACCATCGGACCAAGCTGGCAATCGGCGACGTCGACCGGGTGCTGGACGGCGACCTCGAATCTCTCATACACGCATATCTGGTATTGGTAAAGACAGGGAAGACGGCGTCAGACAAAGACGAGCCCCTTGATTAAATGACGAGCCTCTCGATTAACGAAGCCGCGCAAATACTGCGGGACGGCGGCCTGGTCGCCTTTCCTACCGAGACTGTCTACGGCCTGGGCGCCAACGCGCTGGACGCCGCGGCGGTCGCGAGAATCTATGAGATGAAGGGGCGCCCGCAGACCAGCCCTCTGATCGTCCATGCGTCGTCCATCCAGATGGCGCGCACGCTGGTCGCCGAGTGGCCCCGCGAGGCCGAAGAGTTGGCGCAGCGCTGGTGGCCTGGACCGTTGACGCTGGTCCTGCCGAAGGCTTCGAACATCCCCGATATCGTGACGGCAGGGCTGCCGACCGTCGGCGTGCGCGTGCCCGCGCATCCAGTCGCGCTCGAACTGATCGAAGCGTGCGGGCTGCCGCTGGCCGCACCGAGCGCCAATCGATTTAAGGAGCTGTCGCCGACCACCGCGGGACATGTGAAGGCCGCCTTTGGCGGCTCAATTCCCGTGCTTGACGGAGGGCCCACGCGCGTGGGCATCGAATCGACAGTCGTTTCGATTGCCAATGGGAAGATCACGCTGCTGCGTCCAGGCATGATCGCGCTGGGCGAGATCGAACAAGCAGTGGCCCTCGAAGGCGCGCATCCCGCTGGAGCACATTTCGTTGGAGCACATCCGGCGCCCGGCATGGCGGCGCGGCATTACAGTCCGAGGACGCCTCTGCTGCTGGTCAATACGCCGGCGGAAATGCCGGACCGCCGCGGCGCTTATGTCTGGTGGAACACCTCCGGCCTTACCGCGCGCAGCCTGCGCATGCCCGACGATCCGATCGCCTACGCGCGCCGGATTTACGGCGTGCTGCACGATCTGGATGAGGAAAACTGGCCGTGGATCGCGGTGGAAGCACCGCCGGATACGTCCGGCTGGGCGGCCATTGCCGATCGCCTCAAACGAGCTGCGTCCAAATGACCGCTCCTTGTGGTCGCGGCTCGGTAGGGACGGAGTCATCACGGTGACTCTCCTCACCACCATCGACCGCACGATCACCGCGACACCTTCGCTCTGGTGGCTGGGGCAAGGCGGATTCGTGGTGCGCTTCGCGTCCATCACTTTTTATGTCGATCCCTGCTTTCGAGCGCTCTCTCTCAACCCCGCCGACGTGACGCACGCCGACATGATTCTGGCCACCAGCGCGCAGCGCGTCGACGAATCGCTGCTGCCGATGCTGGAAGCGTCAAAGCGCGCCAAGCTCATTCTTCCGAAAAGCGCGGGCGAGGCCGCGCACTCGGCAGGCATCCCCTATTCGCGCATGACCACTACGGACTCCGGCCTGCGCGTCGAATATTTCAAGGACAATCTTTACAGCCGCGTCTACTCTTCTCCCGCGTCTTTGGACTGGACTGCCGCCGGAGGCTATCCTTCGCTCGGCTATCTGATCCGCTTCGGCCGCTGGACGATTTATCACGGCGGCAGCGGCGCCCTTTATGAAGGCCTGGCCGACCGTCTGCGCCCGTTCAACGTCAGCGTCGCGCTGCTGCCGGTGGGCGACGGAAATTTTTCCGCCGCCGAAGCAGCGCAACTGGCGTCGAGCATCGGCGCGGGATGGCTGGTGCCGTATGGGCCTCCCGAGCCGACGTTCGTCGAACATCTGCTGGGCCACTGCCCGGAGCAGCGGTTTAAATTGTTCGAACCCGGCGAGGGTTGGACCGTACCGGAAGAGTAACGCCGGGCTCCGCATGCCCGGAAGCCCCAAACTTACCGAGTCTGCGTGAAGTCTCCAGTTTTCGAGAACGTGGGGCAGCCACCCTCAGGGCGGCCTTGTTTTCAACACCGAGAAGCCTGCTGGAAAGCAGGCTGCCGGCTAAATAGCCCGCCCCACACGCAGTCTGACGCCGTTTTCAAAGAAAAATTACGCGTGCACGGAGTGCGCGTGCTGATATGTCAGCCGGATGTTCAGCGCCCGCTCGATCTTCTTGATATCCCCGCGCTCGCTCTTGGTGCCGAACGTGGTCGCCGTGCCTCGTGCGCCCGCGCGTCCGGTACGGCCGACGCGATGGATGAAGTCTTCCGGTACCTGCGGCAGATCGAAGTTCACCACGTGCGCGATGCCTTCGACATGAATGCCGCGCGCCGCGACATCGGTCGCGACGAGAACGCGAAATTCGCCCTGCTGGAAACCTTTCAACGCGCGATTGCGCTGGCTCTGCGTGCGATTGCCATGAATGCTGGTGGATTTCACTCCGCCGGTCACAAGCTTCTTCGACAGGCGGTCCGCGCCGTGCTTGGTCCGGGCGAACACCAGGAACGAGCCTTTTTCGCCCTTTAACATGTTCTGCAAGAGGACGACTTTGCGATCCTGCTCCACTTCATAAACATGCAGGTCGACGTGCTCGGCCGGCTTGGTGACCGATCCGACAATGATGCGCACGGGATTTTTCACGTGGCTGTTGATCAGATGCGCGACGCTCGATTCGATGGTCGCCGAGAAGAACATGGTCTGGCGCTCTGTGGGCAGCAGCGTCATGATTTTCTTGATGGTGGGCAAAAAGCCCATGTCCAGCATGCGGTCCGCTTCGTCCAGAATCAGGATGCGGGCGCCCGATAACTTCACCAGGCGGCGCTCGATAAAATCGGACAAACGGCCGGGAGTCGCGATCAAAACGCGCGCGCCGCGGCGGATGGAATCCAGCTGCGGATGCTCGCTCATGCCACCCACCACGACCGCGTCGCGGATGCCGGTGTGCTTGGCGAGTTTCACAAACGTTTCGTGAATCTGGATGGCCAGTTCACGGGTGGGGCTCAGGATCACGGCGCTGACGCCGGTTTCGATGGGCTGTTTCAATAACGATTCGAGCAGAGGCAGGACAAACGCCAGCGTCTTGCCCGTTCCAGTCTGCGCCGTTGCCACGACGTCGCGCCCTTCCAGCGCCGGCGGAATCGATTCCGATTGCACGGGCGTGGGGGTTACAAAGCCATTTTGCGCGAGGTTCGTGTGCAGAACGGCGGATACAGGAAATTCAGAAAAAGTTTTCATTCAATCTTTCGGGGGAAAGAATCAGCGAGCCTTACAAGAACTGCAGAGAACGAGGGAAGGAAGCGGATTTACTTTCGACTACAAAGCCAGTATAGCACGCCCCGGTAATATTCGGCCTTCCGTGCCGTCATGCTTTGCATGATGTCGAGAATTGTAGCTGGAGTATTGTTCATTTCCGCGGCGATGGCGCAACCCGTCTTCGACGTCGCATCCGTTCGCGCCAGCCAGTCCGGCCGGGGAGAAGGAGACTGGCGCGACGATATCGAAACTTCCCCGGGATCGCTCATCATGCGGAATGTCAGCCTCAAAACCGCCGTTCGCTGGGCCTATCACGTCATGGAATTTCAGGTTTCCGGACCGGAATGGACAGGTTCGGATCGCTACAACATATCGGCCAAAGCATCCGGAGCCGCGCTGGACGATCAGCTACGCCTGATGCTGCAAACGCTCCTTGTCGAGCGGTTCCAGCTGACCTTCCATCGCCAGACCCGGGAGATGCAGGTGTACGTGCTCACAGTGGCGAAGGGCGGACCCAAGTTTCATGAATCGCAAACCGAAGGCGCGCCCGTCGTCAATCCCGACAAATCCCGCATGACGATGGACGTGAAAGGAATGCCCGCATCGCAGGTTGTCGATACGTTGTCGAAGGTTCTTCACGCTCCGGTGCTGAACAACACCGGCTTCACGGGACGCTACGATATCAGCGTGAATATGGCCAGGTATCTCCCGGATGGCTCCACTCCGTTCGACCCCGTTTCCACCATCATCCTCGCCATGCAGGAAGAGCTCGGTCTGAAACTGGAGTCGAAAAAAATGCCCCTCGATCTTTTGATCATCGATCATGCGGAGAAAGTACCGGTTGAGAATTAGAGCTTATTTCAACCCCGCCAGCGCCTCCTTGCGGACCTTGGCCACAATATGCACCAGCGGGTCCACCACCTCCGCGATGTCGTAGCGCATGGCCGTGCCCAACACGATGGCCGCTTCGTTCGGCTCCAGTTTGTAGTCGCGTTGCAGCCAGTTCACCAGTTGCGTGGTCGCCGTCCGCAGCGCGTCTTCCAGCGAATTGCCGATCCCCATCGCCATCAGGTATTCGTCGTTTTCCCCCCGCGGCCCTTGCGTCGACATGCCTTTCACCAGGTTCACTGTGAACTCCACGTTCATGGAGGTTTCGAGCGCGTCTCCGGTCAGTTCGCCGTCGCCCTGCGCGGCGTGCCCGTCGCCGATGAACAGCAGCGCGCCCGGCGCGTAGACGGGCAGATAAAGCGTGGTGCCCTCCCGCATCTGGTTGTAATCCATGTTGCCACCGTACGATCCGAGAAAACCTGTTCGCATCGCCTGATGCGCGGGAGGAGCCACGGCGATACAGCCCATCATCGGCTGAAGCTTCACCGTGTAATTCTTCAGATGCTCGCTGGGATTTTTTAATCGCGCGACACCTTTTTCGGCATCGATCACCCAGTTGCTGTCGAAATCGTCTTTATACTTGGTGCGCCGGACGTAACCGGATTGAACGGCGGAATCGGCAATCGAATCGCCGCTGCCCGCCGAATCGCGATTCAAGCGGACCTTGTTCAGCTTCACCACCAAGGTGTCGCCCGGAAACGCCCCTTCGATATAAAATGGTCCGGTTTCCGGATTGCCGCCTCCCGACCGCCGCACTCCTTTTGGATCGGTCCCACCCGCGTCCACCGTCCAAGTCCGCACGGTGTCGCCGGGGAAAAGGTGCAGCACTGGCGGAATGGCATCGGAAAAAACACGATGAAATTCCTTCGGCTCGAAATCGAGCGTGCGAGGCGCGGCGGGCGCCGGCAGCGGACGCTTGGCGGTCCACTCCACTTTGTCGGTCTTATGCCAGAGCGCGGTGCCAGACATTTCATCGCCGCGCACGACGCCTTCGAACGTCCCGAAAACGTCGCCATTGGGGCGCGTCGCTGTAAAGGACAACTTGTCGCCGTTGACCGAGCCGTCGAACTTCAGCTCGTTCAAACTCCCGGTGAGTTTATTGCCTTCGACTTTGAGAGTAATGCGCACATAAGACATGTCGCCGAGAACTTTGGCGGCAAATTCCCAGTCTCCGGAAACATCGGCCGCAACGGCCGTGGCGGCCACTAGCAGAAAAGACGCAAGTATCCTGATCATTGCCAATGAGACGAATCTGGGGCAATAAAGTTCCGTGGAAGAGTGGCGCGAGCTTTAGCTTGCAGCGGTGGCTTCAGCCGCCGACTAAAGTCGGCGCTGCAAGCTGAAGCTCGCGCCACTGTCCACTAGTCATAAGCCCCCTCCAACTGCCACTTTTTCGACCGCCGATTGAAATGGAGCCGGTACAACGCGCCATCGGAAAGGACCAAGTCGAACTCCTCCTGATCCCAGGCCTCCTCCCGCCACCAATCGCCCTCGGTGCGCCATGGCCCCGAAATTTCAGAGATGGTTCCCTGAATGCCGGGGGCTCGCAGGCGCCCTTCCGCCAATTCCACGCGCGCATCGAGCGCCGGACGGAAATGGCGGAACGCCAGAGGCGATTCGGCCGGTCCCCATCCTGGCCGATACGTGTTGCGGACCTCCGGAATTTTCACGTTTTTCGGACCCACCATGGCGCGGATTTTCTGAAGCGTCGATTCCAGCTTCTCTGGTTCCGGCGCGGGGATGGTGAACAGATCGTGTTGCAGCAGCCTGGTCGCGGTGGGGACGGCGCGCAGGATCAGGATCGACACCGGCTCACCCGGCAACTCCGATTCCAGATTGTGCTGGAGAAGTTTCAGCAGAAATTTGACATCTCGAGTGGGGAAGGGAAGGCGCAGGATGCGCCGCGCCCGATTCAATGTGATATGCAGTTCGCCCGCGGCCAGCGATTGCGATTTCAAGCTGGCGCAGAGCTCGTTCAAAAATTGCGCGAGCAGGAAAAGAATCGGTTCCAGAAGCTCCAGCGCATCGTCGAGCTCGATGCGCTGCTCATAAATCGTCTCTTCAATGAACGGCTTTAAAGGACGACCCAAAACGCCGCGCGCCATCCTTTGCAAACGCACCCCGGCATCGCCCAAACGGTCGTGCAGCCCGTCTTCAGGCAGGCATGCCAGGTCCTCAAACGTGCGCAGCCCCCAGCGGTCCAGCGTCTTCCAGATTCCCGCATCGAGCGGCAGGCAATCGAGCGGCAACGGCCCCAGATAGCGCATTTCTTCGCCTTGCGGGATAATCACCACCCCCGGCAAATTGCGCGCGGCCAGCACCGCCGTATCGGGCAGCGCGGCGATGGCGATGTTCGCTCCCGGAGCACGCACGGCCAGTGCTTTTGCGGTTGCCCGCCCGTCGCCATAAATGCGATGCAGCCCATCCAGCGAAAACAGCACCGTATCGGGCGCGATTTGTTCCACCCAGGGCGAAAACGCGTCGGCCAGCTCCCTCAAATTTTCAGCCAACGGCCAGTGGATGCAGGCGAACATGGAATTTCACCGGCTCCTTTCCGGCGGGTTTGCGCGAGGCGATTTCATAATCCACGCCGCGCAGGAATTTCACGCCGCGCCGGCGCGTCTCGATCAGCAGAGTCGAACAGGATTTCGTCACCGGGCGATTGGCCAGGACTACAAAAATGGTCGGCGTCGGTTCCACCACGCGGCGGAAACGGAACCACGCGGTAGGAGGAATGCGGTTCAGCCCAGCGGCCGGAACGTCGGCCAGATCCAGCGCGACCACGCCAAACCCTCCGCTATGCAGGACAAGATCGGCCGCGCGCAGGGCGTGCTCGGCATTGCCCCGGCAGCGAATCCAGATGAGTTTTTCGAGGCGCACTCCATAAGCCGCGGCGGAGGGTGGATCGAAAGAATCGCGCGTATCGATCAGCACGCAATGCTCGCCGCGCGAGGTTGCGGAGGCGAGCAGGGAATCGAGCAAACTGGTGCGTCCGGAAGAGGACGGCCCGGCGATTTCGGAGATGCGCCCGCGCGGGAAATCGATGCCTTGTATGCCGGTCGGGAGGCACTCCGGATCGGTAGGGTGACGCCAGCCGAGGGGCAGGTCGAGCGCAGCCGTTTTCGCCATATCTTCGCCTACTGTACGCCTGCAAGATCGGCCGTGTCAATGCGGTATGGCTACTTTGGAATTCTAAATTACCCCAATCATCGATAAAATGCGCCCCGGGACGGACATAGCGCAGACTCTATCACCCAATCACGAAGAAAAAAGCCGGCCAGAGGCCGGCTGCCGGCTGATAGCCCGACCACACAAACAGCGATGGTGCTGTAAATAGAAATTAGTGCAGCATCGGGAATAACTGCCGGATGCGAGCATCATCCGGCTGCACGCCGTACTCGCAAATCTCAAACGCCTCGTAATATTTCGCCGCGTTGCCCTTTTCCGGGCCGTACCACCTTACTAACGACGCCCGTACCTGTGGGCTTGGTTGACGGGTCCGCCTCTGCTTCATCCAGGCTTTGCGCTCTGCCGCGCCCGCCGGGACCTCCGACAATTTGCCGTCCACCCAGGGCAGCCATTCGTAGAATTGCGACACGTGCGAATCGAGCGCGTCGATTTTTTTATCGATTACCGAATCCAGGTCCACCGCGATATCCGGCCGGAACGGATTCGGGCGCTGAAAATTGTCCTCGTAATAAAGGAACACCGGATTCTTGCGCAGCGCCGGCACCTCGGGCATCAGGTGCGGCACCACGACCATGTACGCGGCGTCCTGCACCAGCACGCCCGTGTAGCGATGATCGGGATGATAGTCGTTGGGCCGAGGCGCGAGCACGATGTCGGCGTTCCATAGACGGATCTGACGGATAATCTGCCGGCGCACTTCGAGCGTCGGCAGCAGTTCGCCGTCGTGATTATCGAGCACCTCGTACTCAATCCCGAGCCGTCGCGCGGATTCCTTCGCCTCGCCCAGCCGTCGCGCGGCGAGTTCTTTGCCATGCATGGTCTGATGTCCCGCATCGCCGTTGGTGACCGAGACAAATTTCACCGCCGCGCCCGATGCCTTGAACAGCGCGGCCGTTCCAGCGGCGCGGATATCGCAATCGTCGGGATGCGCGCCGAAGGCGATGACGCGGATCTGTGCGGAGAGAGTCATACAGCTCAACAGTAATAAAAACTTCATCCTGCTATTGTCTATCTTTATAAAGTATGAACAAGCGCCTGCGCAGCGAAATCTGGTTTAACGACCCCCACGACCCCGCCGAATCCGCCGTCTACATCGAGCGGCTCACCAACTACGGCATCACCCGCGACGAATTGCAGTCGGCGCGTCCCATCATCGGCATCGCGCAAACCGGCAGCGATCTGGCGCCCTGCAACCGCCATCATGTACAGCTCGCCTCGCGCATCAAGGACGGCATTCGCGACGCGGGCGGCGTCCCCTTCGAATTCCCCGTGCATCCGATCCAGGAAACCGGCAAGCGTCCGACCGCGGCTCTCGACCGCAATCTCGCCTACCTCGGCCTGGTCGAAATTCTCGGCGGCTATCCTTTCGATGGCGTCGTGCTGACCACCGGCTGCGACAAGACCACTCCCGCGTGCCTGATGGCCGCGGCCACTGTGAATCTGCCGGCCATCGTTCTCTCCGGCGGCCCGATGCTCGATAGCTACATCGACGGTAAACTCTCGGGTTCGGGCTCCGTCCTCTGGGAGGCGAGAAGACTGGTCGCGGCGGGAGTCATTTCTGTCGAAGAACTGGTGGACCGCGTGGTGCGCACCATCCCCAGCGCTGGCCATTGCAACACCATGGGCACCGCTCTTTCGATGAACTCGCTGGCCGAAGCGTTGGGTATGTCGCTGCCCGGCTGCGCGACCATCCCCGCGCCCTACGCCGCGCGCGCCAAGATGGCCTACGAAACGGGAAAACGTATCGTCGAAATGGTTCATGAGGATCTGACGCCCAGCCGCATCCTGACCCGCGCCGCGTTTGAAAACGCCATCGTCGTGAACTCCGCCATCGGCGGATCGACCAACTGCCCTCCGCACATCACCGCGATTGCCCGCCACATCGGCGTCGACCTCAGCATTCAGGATTGGCAGGAGGTCGGCTATAAAATCCATCTGCTGGTCAACGTCGCGCCCGCGGGCTATTTTCTGGGCGAAGGATACAATCGCGCGGGAGGCGTCCCGGCAGTTGTTGGTGAACTGATGCAGGCGGGAAAAATCCGCGAAGACGCCTTGACCGTCAGCGGCAAAACGATGGGCGAAAACTGCCGCGATGCGCGCAGCCTCGATCACGACATCATCCGCACCTATGAAAAACCTCTCAAGGAAAACGCCGGATTATTGGTCGTCTCCGGCAATCTGTTCGACTCCGCGGTGATCAAGACGTCGGTCATCAGCGACGATTTCCGCAAGCGCTATCTGGCGGAAGATTGTTTCATCGCCCGCGCTATCGTTTTCGAGGGGCCCGAGGATTATCGCGCCCGCATCGAAGATCAGGCGCTGAACATCGACGAAACCTGCATCCTGGTCGTGCGCGGCTCCGGACCCATCGGCTATCCGGGCTCGGCCGAAGTCGTCAACATGACGCCTCCCGGCCATCTCCTTCAGAAAGGCGTCCGCATGCTGCCCTGCATGGGCGACGGCCGCCAGAGCGGAACGTCGGAAAGCCCTTCGATTCTGAATATCTCGCCCGAATCCGCGATCGGAGGCAATCTGGCGATCCTCGAAACCGGCGACCAGATCAAAGTCGACCTAAGGAATCGTCGCGTCGACGTCCTTCTCACCGACGATGAAATCGCGCGCCGCCGCGCCTCTCTGAAACCTGCTGATTTGAAAAACGATTCGCCCTGGCAGGAGTTTTACCGGGCTAACACGGGCCAATTGGAAACCGGCGCTTGCCTGGAGTTCGCCGTGAAGTATCACGATCTGCGAAAAGTGGTCCCGCGCCATTCGCATTAAAGATTTTTTTTGAGGAATTGTCGATTCGGGCTCTCGATGTCCGACTAACCTATATGCGAGTCATGATTCTGATCAAAGCCACCAAAGATACCGAAGCGGGGGTTTTGCCCGACGAGCGGGCCTTTGCCGAAATGGGCAAGTTCCAGGAAGAATTGGCAAAAGCCGGCCTGCTTATAGGGGGCGAGGGTGCCGGGCTACAGCCCAGCTCGAAGGGCGCGCGCCTCCGGTGCGTGAACGGAAAACGCATGGTGATCGACGGGCCGTTCGCGGAGACGAAAGAGCTGGTCTGCGGTTATGGGATGTGGAACGTCAAGTCGATGGAGGAAGCCATCGATTGGGTGAAGCGCTGTCCCAATCCGACGGGCGGCGATTTCGAGATCGAAATTCGTCCAATTTATGAAGCGGGAGATCTGGGGCCCGGATTAACGCCGGAGCTTAAGGAGAAAGGGGCGCAGTTGCGCAAGCAACTGGCGACGGAATAAGGTAGACGGCATGCAATACATGCTGTTGGTTTACCTGACCGAACAAGCCTTAAGCGAAACCGAGCGTGAGCAGTGCTATGCCGAGTCGACCGAGTTGACCCACGAACTGGCCGCTAGCGGACATTATCTGGCTGCCGCGCCACTGCATCCCACCTCGACATCCACCAGCGTCCGCGTGCGCGAAGGCAAGCGCATGATCACCGACGGCCCTTTTGCCGAAACCCGCGAGCAACTGGGCGGTTATTTTTTGGTCGAAGCAGCCGACCTGGACCAGGCTCTCAGCATCGCAGCCCGAATCCCGGCCGCTCGCTTCGGCACCATTGAAGTCAGGCCCGTGGTTGAATTGACAGGAGGACTCAAATGAGCGGAGTACGAGTATTGGTCGGCACGCGCAAAGGCGCGTTCATCCTGACGTCGGACGGCAAGCGCGAAAAATGGGACATCAGTGGCCCTCACTTCGCCGGCTGGGAAATTTATCACATGAAGGGCTCGCCTCTGAACCCGGATCGCCTCTACGCGTCGCAATCCAGCGGCTGGTTCGGGCAGGTGATTCAGCGCTCCGACGACGGCGGACAGACCTGGGCGCCAGTCGATAATAAATTCGCCTATGACGGCGTTCCCGGCACGCACCAGTGGTACGACGGCACGCCTCATCCCTGGGAATTCAAGCGCGTCTGGCATCTGGAGCCTTCGCTTACCGAACCGGAAACGGTTTACGCGGGCATAGAAGACGCGGCCCTGTTCCGCTCCGCCGACGGAGGCAAGAGCTGGACCGAACGATCCGGACTCCGCGGCCACGGCTCCGGCCCTCACTGGCAGCCCGGCGCCGGAGGAATGTGCCTGCATACCGTGATTCTCGATCCGTCCGACCCGCGCCGCATCTATATCGCGATTTCGGCCGCAGGCGCATTCCGTACCGACGACGGAGGGCAAACCTGGCTGCCCATTAACCGCGGCCTGGTTTCCCCGCAGATGCCCAATCCCACCGGCGAGGTCGGCCACTGCGTCCATCACATCGCCATGCATCCCTCGCGCCCCGGCGTGCTGTTCATGCAGAAGCATTGGGACGTGATGCGCAGCGACAACGCCGGCGATTCCTGGCAGGAAGTAAGCGGCAACCTGCCCACCGACTTCGGCTTCGTCATCGACGTTCACGCGCATGAGCCCGAAACCATCTATGTGGTCCCCATCAAGAGCGATCAGGTTCACTATCCCTTGGATGGGCAGCTACGGGTGTATCGCAGCCGCACCGGAGGCAACGAATGGGAGCCGCTCGGCAAAGGCCTGCCGCAGAAGGATTGTTACGTGAACGTGCTGCGCGACGCGATGGCCGTCGATTCGCTCGATTCCTGCGGCGTGTATTTCGGCACCACCGGAGGCCAGGTGTACGGGTCGGCCGACGCCGGAGACAACTGGACCCCGCTCGTTCATGACCTGCCGCCCGTGCTCTCCATCGAGGTCCAGACGCTTTCGTGATTCGCGTCGAAGTCCCAGGGCATCTGCGAACGTTGGCCCAAATCCATGGCGAGGTGACGCTCGAAGTGGAAGGTCCGGTAACGCAGCGCTCCATCCTGGATGCGCTGGAAGCCCGCTATCCCATGCTCGAAGGGACGCTGCGCGATCACGTGACCAAGAAACGGCGGCCCTTCATCCGTTTCTTCGCCTGCCAGGAAGATTTTTCGCACGAATCACCCGATGCTCCGCTGCCCCCCGAAGTCGCGTCCGGCAAAGAACCCTTTTTGATTGTTGGCGCGATTGCGGGTGGTTCGTAATACATCTGAATCACGACAATTCTTCTTGCCCGCGCCTCGCGCCGACCCTATACTGTTCACAGTGATTCGCAACTCTCTCTTTGTATCCATTTTCATTTCCGGAGTCGCGGTCGCTGCCGCGCCCCCGATAGGCATCGTTACCGCGAGCGGCCATTTCACACTGGATCGTTCGCAGGTCTGGGGCAACGCGACCGTATTTGAAGGCTCGGTCGTCGAAACCGGCTCCGCCTCTTCGGAAGTCGCGCTGCGCAACGGAGTCAGGCTGCAACTGGCGAAGGATTCCCGGGCGCGCATTCTCTCCGATCGCGTCGTGATCGAAAAAGGCATCGGCCAGGTCTCCGCGCCGGAGTCGTTCGAAGTGAACGCGGCCAACTTGCGCATCCATTCCACGGGCCGCCTGCGAGTGAACCTGGGCCAGACCGTCGAAATCGCATCCCTGCTCGGCAGCGCCCGCGTCGCCAGCGCCAACGGTATGCTGCTCGCGGCGATTCCCGCCGGCCGCGTGATGAACTTTTCGCCGCAAGCGTCGAACGGGACAGTCACCCGCACCGGTTGCCTGTTGTTCAAGGACAACCACTACATCATGCAGGATGAGAACACCCAGGAAGTGGTGGAGTTGAGCGGCGGCCAGAACCTGGCCGCGCAAGTCGGTAACCGGGTGGAAGCCACCGGCTCCGCCTCCAGCGCGAAGCCCGCGGTCAGCATCGCGACACTGGTGCTTAATATCGCCACGGTCACCACGAAGTCCTCCGGAGGCTGCCTCAGCGTTGCGGCCAGTCTGAATGCACAGACCGAAGCCGCGCCCGCCAATCCGGCGCAGCCCTCCGCGGAATCGCCCAAGGGCGGCGGTGGCGGAATGTCGACTGGCGCAAAAATCGCGGTCGTCGTGGCAGTCGCCGGCGGCGGAGCAGGCGCAGCCATCGCATTAGCTGGCAAGAAGAGCTCAACCAGCCCGTAGCCCCCACCAACCCCACGCTGACGCATGGGGCTACTTCTTTGCCGCGTACGGCCCGACCTCCGGTTTCCCCTGCGTATCCTTCAGCGGTCCTAACTCCGCCGCCACCCCGCGTCCGATCGCGACCACTTCACTCGCACCCTGGAAGCACGTAAAATCCGGCCGGTCGCGCCACGCGAACGGACCACACAACCGTTTCCCCGCCGCCAGCGCCGCATCGTGAACGGCGTTGATCAGCCGCTCATAATCAGGCTCGCCTTGTTTGTAGCCGGAAAAATTCCCCAGGTCCCCGCTTGCCGCGAACACCGCGTCCACGCCCGGAATCGCCGCGATTTCCCGCGCCGCCGCCACGCCGCCGATGGTCTCGATCATTTCGATCAGCACCACGTTGTCGTTAATCGTGTTGCGATAGCCGCCCGGCACGTTGCCCCAGAAATCGGGCGAAAAAGCCTGCCCGCCCCCCTGGCTGCGCTTGCCTAGCGGCGGAAAATACGTCCAGTCCCGCGCCGCCGTTCCTTCCTCGACAGTCCTCACGGTCGGGATTACGATCACCAGCGCCCCCGCATCCATGGCGTGTTGAATCTCGCGTTCGTCGGAATATGCCACGCGCACGCCCGGCACAGCCTTCGCGTGCGGGCACGCCTGCCACATCTTCGCGACGTTCTCCCAGTCCCTCGCGTTGTGCTGCATCTCCGTCCAGACGAAGTCGTAGCCGGAATTGGCAAACGCGCAATAGGTCGATGGATCGGAGGAACTGAAGAACGTCCCGCCGGTCACCTTCTCCCCGCGCATCATCTTGAGCTTCACCGGATTCCAAATCTTCGCGCCGGCCGCAGGGTTGTACGCCGGCCCGTATTTCCATTTCGATTCGGTGATCGCTCCCTGATTGACGCCTCCGGGAAGAGGCTTCGTGATCGCGCCCGAATCCTTGCCCGCCGGCGCAGCCAGCGGAAAAGCCGTCTTGCCGGCCTCCGCGTTATTCGCATAAGGGTCGGCGTTGGGCTTGGGTTGCTGCACCGGCGCCTGCGCCAGTGAAAATCCCATCGCGACGGTCAGAGACATTATCGAGTGCAGGTGTTTCATATCGATCTCCCGGTTATTTTTTCGGAGGGCTAATCATGATGTGCGCGCCCGCCGTCCCCGGCGACATCAGCCACGGCGCGCCCTCGCTGGCCTTGGTCGAAAGCCCCGTCGATTCCGGCGTCGCGTAAGGCACGTAAATCACCCATCGCAGATACGGGTCCGTCACTTTTCCGGTTGCCGCATCGAATGCAGTGCCAGTGAGTACGTAAAGCGTGCGCGGCTCCCGCGGCAGCTTCAGTTTTCCATCAGCGACCTCTTTCCAGCGAATGTCGTTGCGCTTCTGCCCCGTCACCTTCTGCGCCAGCAACTCCCGCCCCCGAGCCATGTACGGCTCCAGTTCGCGGTGATAGCAAGCCACGTTGAACGCGCTCTTCGCCGGATCGCTCGCCAGGCAGATCATCTCGTTCTTCCCCTCGCGAAGCTTCACCATCTCACCCTTGGTGTTATATCCCAGCACTCCCGCGCCTTCGCGCAACTCGACTGGGGCGGCCAGAATCGCCCCCGCGATCTGCGTATCGGCCGGAGGAACGTCGGCAGCCGCCAGCGTCGTAGCAATCAAAACCGCGCAACAACCAATGTTCGATTTCATCAATGTCTACCTTATCACCACTCCGCGTTGTCGGGCGGCCAATTGGCTGCCCTACAAGACGGTGCAAGGTATACTTGCGAGATGGCGGAGAACAAGACCAAGGAGAACAAGGCCAGCGTGACTGCCTTCCTCGAAGCGATTCCGGACCAGACCAGGCGCGCGGACGCCAAGGTGCTCCTCAAGTTGATGAAAGCGGCGACCGGCGAAAAACCGGCGATGTGGGGGCCATCCATCATCGGCTTCGGCACGCGTCATTATAAATACGACACCGGACGCGAGGGCGACATGCCTCTTGTTGGTTTTTCTCCGCGCAAGGCTGCCACCGTGATCTATGGAACGCACGGGTGCCCACAGGCTGATACCGTGCTGGCGAAATTGGGCAAGCACACGCACGGAAAGGGCTGCCTGTACATCAAAAAATTGGCGGATGTGCATCAGGGAGTCTTGGAAGAACTGATCGCTAAATCCGTAGCCGCCGCGCGCGCCAAGCACTCGAGCCAGTAAGCTTTGTCAGCGAGGTGGCGTACGCAGTCTGCGTGCCGCGTCCCAGGCATCGACAGGAGTGTTTTGGATGCGCCGCGGCGCACCGATAAACATGAAAACCAAATGGGCTCCTGTGGCCTTGTGGGGCCGACAATTTTGGCGGCAGCCGCCCTTTGAAGCGACTTTCTATCGATCGTTGAGAAGCCTGCTGAAAAGCAGGCTGCCGCCAAAATTGTCGGCCCCACAAGAGTCGCCTCCGTCGACGTTTCCGAGAGTGTCGACGCGGCACGCCGGGGGCATGCGCCATAATGGAACCGCTATGCGTGAGCATGCGGACAGCTGCTCACGGCTCGACGATCGTAGCCTTCCGGATCCAGTCGAGCTTCGGGAAATTCTCTTTGAGATACGCATTGCCGCCGTTGAACAGCGCGTCCTGTTTGCCCGCCCGGATGCCTCCTCCCGAGGTCTCGCCGTAGCCTGAATAAAGCCGGTCCGCGACGTCCATTCCTTCGATCACTTTGCCAATCGGAACGAACGGCTCCGCGTCGTGCGTCGCCGAATTGTCGCGCAACTCAATGAACACCTGCGTCGCGCGCCCGTTCGGAACGGCAAACGCGAACGCCACCATCCCGCGCGTGTTTGATTGCCGCCGCGGTTCGTCCGGAATCGTCTTTGTGCGCCACTCTTTCGCCACCGCCGGATCTCCGTTGATGCCGAACTGCGCCCAGCGCCCCGCAATCACACGGAAAAATCGCGCGTCATCGTAGTAACCCGCGCGCACCAGGTTATAGAACCGGTCCACCCCTTGGGGCGACCATTCGCGATGGAGTGCGATCACCATCGCGCCCTGGCTGGCGTCCAACTTCACCCGCGAAATCTCCGGCGCGGTTTGCGCCCAAAGAAGTCCGCACGATAACGCGCCAATCGCCGTCGTTCGCATGAGTCATCCTGTACCACGCGCATCGTCGATCCGGGATGAACGATACTAGGACGAGTCGGATCACAGCCAACTCTTAATGCGATCCCTTCGACCAACATATGATTTCAGTGGAAATTTTGAGGGGTGCAGCCGCCCTGGAAGCGATTCCCGAAGAGTGGGAACGTCTGGTTGGCGATTCCTTCACTGCCGCTTTCTCAAATCCGGGATGGCATTTGGCTTGGCTCGATGCCTTCCCTCAACAGAGTATCGCTGTCGTTACGGCGCGCGATGAAGGTCGGCTGGTGGGCATTCTGCCACTCGCCCGTTTTCGTACAGACGCCCGCGGCTTGTATTTCACCGAGGTTGCGCCGCTGGCTCGCGGAGATTATCAGCCTCCGATTGTTTCTCCTGAATATGCAGCCACTGCCTTACCCGCGATGCTCGACGCGGCGTTCGCCCACTTCGGCCGCCGCGGAGTTTTTTGGTGGCCGAATATTCCGGTGACCGATCCCTCTCTCCCAGTGTTACGTGAATACTTCCAGGCTCACAAAATGCCTTTCGTGGAAGATCGGGAGGTCGCTCCGAGGCTGCGCCTCAATGGGTGCGATTTCGCGACGGCTGAAAAAATGTGGAGTTCGAGTCATCGAATCGATGTCCGCAGACAGCGCAAGCGCCTGGCCGAGAAAGGCCCCGTTTCCCTCTGGCAGCCCAAAACGTACGCCGAAGCGGACGCCGCGCTCACCGAGTTTTTTCAGGTCCATGATGAGAAATGGCTGGCCCAGGGCCTCCCGGGCAAGTTCCAGAATCCTACGGAGCAAAAGCATTTTCGCGCGATCTTCAAAAGACTTTGGGGACGCGGGTTGCTCTTTTCCACCGTGCGCTGCGGCGACGTGGACGTCAGCTATGGTGTGGCATTCTTCGCAGGGGGCTGGCCTCAGTGGTATCGGCCTTCCTATCGCAAGGAGTATCACAACTTCTCGCCGAGCAAGATCCACATCGCTTTATTGGTCGAGGAAGCTTGCCGCCTGCAATGGCAGGGAATCGATTTCCTGCTCGGCGAAGAACCGTACAAGAATCTCTGGAGCAACGAGAAGATGGAGGTCGTCAGCATTCATGCCGGATTCAGCGAGTGGGCGCCTTCGTATTTTTGGTTCACCCGAGGGAAACCCTATGTGAAGCAGCGGTTGGTCCTTTACTACATGCGCGCACAAGCCTGGTGGCAGCGGCGTAAGATGCCCAAGGGATCCAGGACTGGGGAGGGCAAGGCTACTTGATTTGGCGGGCCAGACAGAGCAAGGACCTAAAATGAGAGCGCTGTTGGCGCCGCCTGACGTACACCTGGTTCGGAAGGGGCAGTTGCAATTCAAGGTGTCTTGGCGCTTTCGACAACTCTGGCTTATCTACCGCCTGGAGACCCAGATCCGGCTGCCAGGCCTTTCCGAATCCGTCGTCGCACTCTCCATTCCTGCATAAATCCCCACATCACCGCACGGTATTCCCGGCCCGCTGAAAGATCCTGCGGTTCGCCGCGATAACCAGCCTCGACTCGCCGAATGGCTTCTGCATATAACGAAGGACCCGCTTCGACCACTCGAGCAAATGCCTTATGAGTGGTATCGTCTTCCTGCTTCAAACTTACTCGTGCCTGGGCGATAATGGGTCCCCCATCAACTTGCCCCGTACAGAAATGAACAGTGGCACCCACCTGGTCCGGCTCTCCGTTATAGATTGGCCAAAAAGCACAGTAGGTGCCGCGATATCGCGGCGAGATGCCAGAATGCAGATTTAAGACTATTTTTGCCGTTTTTAAGACTTCTGGACCGGCGATGGCGGTGCCATAGATCAGGAGAATGTCTGGAGAGAGCCCCCGTAGTCTGTCAATCGCATCTCGGGAATTAATCCCCCGCACCGTTTGAACTGGGGACCGAAAACTTAGCGAATCTTCGCCTAAAGCGCCTTCGATGTCCTGACGGCACTGCAGGTGATCGCGAGACATTCCCAACCACAACTTCAAAAGCGTACGCGATAGGAGTTGGGTCAGCGTGTGGCGGCGTATACGCTTCAGCCGCTGACGCCGGGAGAGCGGGGCGCCCACATCTATCAAGATCGCTTCGATAGGAAAGGCCGAAGCCAAGCGGTTGGCGAGATAGATATGTTCAGGGGCGCCACCAGTAATCAGCACCATCTTAGACATACCGGGGCGACATCACCGATGGGAAATGCGGGATAACGACCGCTCCCTCAGATTCCTTTGAGATCATCCGTAATCAATCCACAATACCTCGGAATTTTGACGAAAAGCAAGCGATTACAAGGCAAGTGTCATCCGCATTCTTACGAATGGCGGCTCCATCACATCGCCTTCGCTTTCCTCAAACTCCCCAGGAAATTCACGTAGCGCAGGAGTCTGCCTCGGAAGAAGCACATCATAAATCCCCCGTACACGGCTCCGCCCACCAAAACCTGGATGGCAAGATGGGCTGGGACGGGCAACGATGCAGGCAAGCGGCTGTTTATCGCAAACAGCGCCAGGCACATCGCGGCCGATGCAGCCACCGCCGGAGTCAGGGCGGCCGCATATTCCCGGAACGTCAGCCTGATGCTCCGCAGCAGAATCAGCAAAAGCGGCAAAATTGTAAGCGGAGAAAATGTGATCCACGCGGCCGCCACGCCGTCCGGACCTTTCCATTTCGCGGCTAAGAAAAACGCAACCGGCATAACCACAAAACTCAGAATGGACATCCTCATCGTGAATCGCGTCAGCATCTGAGAGACCAGCACCTGTTCCGCCAGCACTCCCAACACCCGCACGACCATAAACAAACCCAGCCATTGCAGAGGCCGTGTGGCAGCGACCCATTTCGGTCCCAGAATCAGCAGCACGGCTTGTGGCGCCACGATCGTCAGGCCGAGCATCAGTGGCATGACAGACAAACTCAGCAGTTCCGCGATGATCAGGTAATATCGGCGGACTAGCGGAAGGTCGTCCTTCACGTTGGCGAACAGCGGCGAAGCCGTCCGCATGATCAACGAGCTGATTTTTTCAGCCGGAGCGCCTGCCAGGTTCATCGCCATGCGGTAAGTTCCCAGCACCGCTCCCCCCAGCGTGCGCCCGATCACGATTCCATCGGCGTAACTATATGCTGATGCTGCAATGCGGCTGACCGCCACATGACGGCCCATCTCCACCGGCTTCCGGATGTCCTGCCAATGGGGCCATCGGAAGGGTACTTGCTTCCAGTAGCACAGCAGAACGGCTGCGGAAGTCTTCCCGGAGACGGGTCCGGCCAACAGAGCCCAGAATCCCCAGCCGTACCAAGCCGTGACCACCATCACCACCGAAGAAATCAGCACGTTTAGTGCTTCCAGAGCCGCCATCCTGCGATAATCCATGTCTCGCTGCAGCAGCCCCATCGGAACCGCCTGGATGCCCGTGATCAAAAACGTCACGTTGTTGACCATGAAAAAAGCGACATGGTCGCTCCGGAAAAACCAGGCAAGTCCAGGGGCAGCCGCCACCGATACCGCAAAAATACCCATACACAGAAGTGCCGAAAACAGGTGCAACTGGCCTAGAGTCTTGCGGTCCAGCTCCGGCATGTGCAGTACTGCGGTACCGATGCCGAACTCGGCTAAGACATTCGTGATGCCGAGGAATATGCCCGCGATTTCCCCGACTCCGTAATCGCCCGGTGAGAGGAGCCGGGCCACGACAACCACCGAGCCCCAGGTCAGAACCTGCGTCGCCCATTTCGCTCCGGCCGTCCACGCCAACCCGCCCGCAAAGGTCGTGTCAAGGTTGCGTTGATCAGGTGAATTGTTCGGAGTCAAATTGATGGTGCGCCCGGACCGATTCGAACGGCCGACCCTCTGGTTCAAAGCCAAGAATCAGCGCACTTTCTAAAGTCTAGCACCAGGAGCCGTTATTGCTAAGAATTGCGCATTGGTGCGAGTTATCAAAGAGTTCCACGCCGGTCTTGAACCGACGCTGGCAACGGTGAGCGGTGCTTCTATGCGGGCAGTGGGCACAAAAAATGGGCACAGTTTTTACACCGGCGAGAGGCGCTGGCTCGAAGGGCCGGGTTGCATGCACGAGAACCGAAGGGAAGGGTCCCGTCCTCGCGGTTATGATGGAGTGGCCGGCGGCGCGGCACAGTTTGGCGCAGGTACGACGCAGATCGTGAGGCGCGATGCCGGGGACGCCAACCTCGGAACACATGCCCGTCGGTCCACGCGTCAATTGCTACTTTTACCCACGCCGGCATCGGCGCAGTGCGGATACGCCCGTGTTTTCCGATCAAATCAACTATGCGCCAGCGGCAATCCCGCTGGTGGACATGGGCGAAGATGAGCGCCGCCGCTTCCGAGCACCGCAATCCGCACCCGAGTAGAACGGCGAGGATAGCGCGATCGCGGAGACCGCAGACCGTGGAGATCTCTGGCGTGCTCAATCGCCGACATCCGAATGATAATCGACGACGACCCAAGTCCGCGCGCTTCCCGCGATACCCGCCACGCGTGCACGGTGGCCTTGGTGAAGCCGGGCCGCGGCGCCTGCCAGAACCACGCCATGAACTCGTTCAGGGCCACGTTGTAGACGTTTTTAATGGGCATTTACGGCCACCATGAACATTACCTCTCAGGAGGGAACACATCAAGCGGACTGCGGCGGAGCCGAGCGCCGTTCTCAAGGCGCGGAAGGGTTGATGCGACGCGCGAACCGGAAACTCCGCGAACCGCGATAAAGTATTATTTGGTGCCACACAACACAACCCGCCGTTCGTTTGTCGCAAGGTCGGTTTCGGCCGCGTCCATGCTTCTGGCAAACCGGCTCTTTGGTGAGCCTCAGCCCAACTCTACGGAGCCGACACCTCAGTTGGAGAAGCTCGGTGCGGTTGCCATCGCGGAAGCGAAGAAGCAGGGCGCAACCTACGCCGATATTCGCATCGGCCGTTATCGCAGTCAGTTCTCCGGCTACCGTCTTGCTCCGCAGCGCGGAAGCAGCGTTACGGACGAAGTTCCGTTCGTCACCGACCAGAATAGTTTCGGGTTCGGCGTACGTGTAATCGCGAAGGGGCAATGGGGGTTCGCTGCCTCGCCTTTAGTCACCGCGGAGGAAATCGCGCGTATCACACGGGAAGCCGTCACCGTCGCCAAAGCGAACGCCGCGGCCCAGGCGACACCGGTTCAACTCGCGCCGGTCAAAGCCTATCGCGACCGCTGGACTTCCAAGTTCGATAAAGATCCGTTTGCCATTCCGATGGACGAAAAGCTCGAACTCATCCACTCCGCCACGCTCAGCATTAAGAAGGACCCCAAAGTTTTCTCCGCTTTCGGCGCCCTCGGCTTCCAGTCCGAAGATAAGTATTTCGCTTCGTCCGAAGGCTCCTCTATCCAGCAGTACGTCGTCCGCGTGTACCCTATCCTGAACGCCGTCGCCGTCGACTTCAAGAACGGAATTTCGCGCACCCGGAACTATACCGTCGAACCGCAAACCGCTGGTTGGGAGGCAATCGCCAAGGCTAATCTCGGAGAAAACGCGCCTCGCATCCGCGCCGAGGTATTGGAACACCTCGCCGCGCCGCCGGTAAAGCCGGGGAAGAAAGACCTCGTGCTGCTCCCCAGCCACCTCTGGTTGACGATCCACGAATCGGTGGGCCACTCGACTGAGCTTGACCGCGCTCTCGGATATGAAGCGAATTACGCGGGCACCAGTTTCCTTACCACCGAGAAAATGGGGAATTTTTCCTTCGGTAGCGAGTTGATCAACGTCTTCGGCGACCGTACGAACGATCGGGGCCTCTCGACCGTCAAGTACGACGACGACGGAGTTCTTACCACCAGGTTTCCGATCATCGAGAAGGGCGTGTTCAAGCACTATCAGACCATTCGCGATCAGGCTCACCTGGTGGGAGAGACTGAATCGCGGGGCTGCTGCTATGCCGATTCCTGGTCGAGCGTTCCCTTCCAGCGCATGCCGAACGTCTGGCTCGCGCCCGGGGCGGCGACGGTGACTCCTGACGATCTGATTTCGGGCGTCGACGAGGGCATTCTCATCGAGGGCGACGGCAGTTTTTCCATCGACCAGCAGCGTTACAATTTCCAATTCGGCGGCGATGCGTTCTGGGAGATTAAAGGCGGCAAAAAGCGCGGCATGCTTTCACGCGTCGCCTATCAGGCCCGCACTCCGGATTTCTGGCACGCCTGCGACGGCATCTCCGGGCAAAGCTACTGGCAGCAATTTGGCGCGCCCAGCGACGGCAAAGGCGAACCTGGACAAAGTAACGCCGTCAGTCATGGCTGCTCGCCCTCGCGATTCCGCCAGATCAACGTACTGCTGACCGACTAAAGGAGACCTGCCCTGGGAGACAAGCGATGTTCAGCCAGCAGCAAGTAAAAGACATCATCGATCAGGTCATCGGCTATTCGAAGTTGCCGGGATGTCAAGTGGATGTTCAATGGACCGAAGATGACTTTATCCGGTTCGCCAGAAACGGCATCACGACCTCGGGATATCGCGTCACCCAGCAGATTTCGATTACCAGCACGACCGGGGATAAACGCACCGGCAATTCCGGCGTCAGCGAACTCACACCGGAGGCTCTAAGAGCCGGGGTCAAGCAGGCAGAAGACCTGGCCCTGATCTCGCACCCCAATCCAGAGGATATGCCGGCACTGGCCGCCCAAACGTATCCGCATCTGAGCAATTTCGATGCGGACACGGCAGCAGCGCGGGGCGATGTGCTGATCCCACAAGTGCAGGCGGTGCTCGCCGGCGCAATCAAGAACAAGCTGGTCACCGCTGGATTCATCCAGAGATCGGCGAATGCGGTGGGCGTCGGCAACAAGGCCGGACTATTCGGATACCACACATACACGGATTCCAGTCTCACGCATACCATGCGCAACCCGGAAGGGACCAGCTCCGGATGGGCGACTCAGAGTTCGGTGATGGTGAAGGACCTGAACGGCGCGGAGCAGGCCGCCGTCTCAATCAGGAAGTGTCTGGGCGGGATCAATCGGAAGAAGCTCGATCCCGGCAAATACACGGTCATTATGGAACCTGCCGCGGTGGCGGACCTGATCGGATGGCTGGGATTCGCGTTCGGGGCGCGTGATGCGGAGCAGGGGCAATCGTTCCTGAGCAAGCCCGGCCAGGACCCGAATGCAACGGCGACGTTTCTTGGCGAGAAAATGTTTCCCGAGATCATTACGCTACGCAGCGATCCTTTTCACCCGAAGCTGGCATCCACGCCTTGGGGTCCGTCACTCCTGCCGAATGAAAAGATTTCCTGGATCGAGAAAGGCGTCGTGAGCAATCTGTTTTACGACCGGTTCTGGGCGAGCAAAGCAGGCAAGAAGCCGACTCCATTCCCCGCGAACCTGGTGCTTGAGGGACAGAGCAACTCATTGGACGATCTCATCGCGTCGGTCGATCGCGGATTACTCGTAACCCGGCTCTGGTACATACGAGTCGTCCAACCGAAGACGTGGCAGCTTACCGGCCTCACCCGCGATGGTGTGTTTTTAATCGAGAACGGTAAGATTACCGGCCCAGTCACCAACTTCCGGTGGAACCAAAGCCCCGCCGAGGTCCTTCAGCGGACCACGAAACTGACGCAACCCATGCGCGTAACCAACGATGAGACCGGCTCGAATATGGCGCCAGCGCTTATTACTACCGACTTCAACTTCACGAGTGTTTCGGACGCGGTCTGAATCGGCAATCCAAGTCGTTCGGTCTTACTTCTAGCGCCGACGGACTACCCGATGCGCAGCATTATCGGCACGGTTCCCGCCGAGATTTTCTCCTATCACCCCTCCCGGGCGATCAAGTTCGCTCCGGGTACTCGTGGTGCCACCGCCTCCAGCGGATCGATGCGTGTTGGCGACTCGCAGAAGATCATGCACTCGCCCGAACCCATCAAGGCAGTACGCTTTCCACGACTTGATATAATCGTGGCCCTGTAGGTTAACAATGAGACGCCGAGAGTTTCTTGCCAGAGTGGCTGGGGTAGTTATTTCGTAAAAGGCGGCTGCGCAGCCGCGGAGAGTCCTCGCACACGGCGTCTTGGAGCTTAAGAAGTTTGGTAATGTCGATTACTTTCAAGGCATGCGGAGTTGTTTTACAAACTGCGAGATCCGGTGGGCACGATTTTCGAACGTGCAGTCCAGTTAGAATCGGCGATTCTAACTTGCGTCCCGCGTAATGAAATAGCAGTTGAGGACGAGTTGATGGCTCTCGACACGCTTGCGCCGATGAACCCGCTGCTGGCGGCGATGGTCGAGAGCTGTTTCTTTTGCAATTTGGAAATAGCCTGGAAAATCCGATGAATCCAGCCCGATGGAAACGTGTCCAGGAGTTGTTCCACCTCGCCGTGGACCTCGAAGGCGAAGGGCGGACTCAATTCCTGCGTGACGCGTGCGGCGACGACTACGAGCTCCTGGTCCTAGTTGAGGGGATGCTCGATGAGGATGGTCGCGAATGCCTGCTGGACTGTGATGTTCTGGAGGTCGCCCGAAGGGTTTCCGACCGCGCGTTGTTTTCATCCTTCGAAGAATCCAGCCCCTATCGGCTGTTGCGGGTACTCGGAGAAGGCGGAATGGGCGTCGTTTACCTGGCTGAGCGCAAGGACCTCCGAAGCAAGGTTGCAATTAAAGTGCTTCGCGATGCCTGGCTGTCGCCGGGCCGCCTCAAGCGCTTCGCCATTGAGCAGCGCACTCTGGCACAGCTCACTCATCCTTTCATCGCGAGGCTCTACGATGCCGACTCTTTCCCAGATGGCACTCCCTACTTCGTCATGGAGTATGTCGAGGGCGTTCCGCTCACGCAATACTGCCAACAGCGAAGAAGCTCGATCGATATGCGTCTGCGGCTGATCCGTGCCGCCTGCGAAGCGGTTCTCTATGCGCACGAGCATGGCGTCATTCACCGCGATCTGAAACCCTCCAATATCCTGGTGAAGGACGATGGAACTGTCCGTCTGCTCGACTTCGGCATCGCCAAGCCAATCGAGAGTTTCGGCGACCCCAAAGAAAAGACGCTCACCGGTCTCCGCCTGATGACCCCCGCTTACGCTTCTCCGGAGCAAATTCGCGGCGAGAAAGTGGGAATCCAAACCGACATCTATTCGCTCGGAGTCATTCTCTACGAACTGCTGGCGGGACGGCTGCCAGTGGACCCGTCGAATCGAACGCCGGCGGAAATGGAAAAAATAGTGACCGAACAGGAGTGCGAGAAACCGTCGGCGACGGCCCGGAAGGGGGCGCGGCCCGGGGAATCGGGCACTGGAGTTGCTGTCACGGAGAAATCGGATTGGGCTGACCTCGACGTGCTCTGTATGACTGCGATGCACCGGGATGTGCAACGTCGATACCCCTCGGCCGGAGCGATGATCCGGGACATCGACCACTACGCGCGCCGCGAACCCCTGGAAGCGCGGCCGGATTCGTTTCGTTATCGAGCGGCCAAATTCGTCCGCCGGCACCGGCCAGCCGTCGTCGCGGGTGCGCTGGCATGCGGAGCGGTAGCCGCCTTGGCCGGCTTGGCATTCAATCCTAGTCTTCACACCGTATTTCCCTGGATCAGGACGCGGATCGCGGCTCCCCAAATCACCTCCCTGGCGGTACTGCCGATGGCCAATGTGTCGGGCGATCCCTCGCAGGATTATCTGGCCGATGGGATAACGGAAGCACTGATCACGGACCTTTCGAAAGTCCGGGCGCTGAAGGTCATCTCGCGCACGACAGCGATGCGATACCGGGGTCATCGGCAGCCGTTGCCGGAAATCGCCCGGCAATTAAACGTGAACGGCATTATCGAAGGCACCGTCCGACGGGCGGGTGGACACGTGGAGATCGCCGTCGAGCTCGTTTTTCCGGCCACGAATACGCGTCTTTGGACAGATCGCGGCGACTGGCGCTTGCAAGATATGCCGGACTTGGAGCGGGAGTTGGCGCGGCGAATCCTCCAAGAGACACGAGTCCCCGTTCGTCCCTCGGAGGAAAAACAGTTAGTCAGTTCTGAATCGGTTGTTCCGCTGGCACAGGACCTATATATGCGCGGTCGCTTTTTCTGGAACCTCAGGACCCGGGTTGCTCTGCTCAAGTCCGTGGATTACTTTCGCCAAAGCATTCAGGCCGATACAAACTATCCTCAAGCATACGCGGGGTTGGCCGACGCCTACGTCGAACTGGTCGGCTTCGGAGACCTGAAGCCCGAACAGGGAATTCCGGAGGCGAGGGAAGCGGCGCTGAAGGCAATCGCGATCGATGACTCGGTTGCCGAAGGGCACAACGCTCTAGCCTATTGCGCTGGATTGGAATGGAATTGGGAGGGAGCGACGAAGGAATTTCAGCGGGCGATTGAGTTGAACCCGGGTTACGTGGCCGCCCTCTATCAGTACGCTTTCTTCCTGTCGACCATGGGACAACACGCGAAGGCGATTGCCCTCGCTAGACAAGCCTTGGAGCTCGACCCTCTTTCAGCCGTTGTCTCGTACCGGGCCGGCCGCGTTTATTTCCAGGCGCGCGACTATCCAAAAGCCACCGAGCAATTTCGCCGCATCCTGGAACTCAACCCCAGCGACCCGTTGGGACTCTACGGGCTGGGACTGGTCTACCGGGCTCAGGGAAGACCCAATGAGGCGATTCCGTACCTCCAGAAAGAGAGTTTTGAGCAGGGATTCGACCTGGACGCCGCCTACGCGGCGGCGGGCAATTCGGCGGAAGCCAACAGCAGGCTTGCCCGGGATCTGCAACGGCTCAGAGCGGAGAAGGTGTTCATACGGCCAAGCTTGGTTGCCGAAGTGTACGCCAGCTTGGGCGACAAAGACAAGGCCATACGCTGGTTGGACCAGGGCTACACGGAACACGATGCGTTCATGATCCTGTTGAAAGTGTGGCCCGCGTATGACCCCTTGCGCTCGGATCCCCGCTTCGAAGCGTTAGTGCGCCGTATGAACTTCCCGCCCTAATTGGCCAACACGAGATTGCTAACGGTAGACCGTCTTATCTACTGGCGGAGCCGGACCGTGGCGAGCGCGCGCTCCTGCTGACAGATCGAGAGACTCACATAAGCGGGCAAGCAGGGCGTGCTGACACCATGCGCTTTTCCGTGCGCAAGCAGGTCCCCCACGTTTGCATCTGCCTCCACCGGCAGTCCTTTATTAAGATCCCGATACATCGAAGAAGTTAGCGAAGAGCCCGCCGTGGTCAGTGTTTTTTTCTATTGTGCGATGTCCTGGAGGGAACGTCCTATGAATACGCACTGGTACACTGTCGGACATTAACGGCTGGCGGCGACGCGGCGCGGTTACTACGGACAGGTCCAAGGGATCAGAACGTTTCCTGTAACCTGCAGCCCGCGCTCGGGTAGTTACAACAGACGGCGACGATGAGAACTCTAATCGGCAATGTGCGGTATGCGGTGCGACGGCTCCGCCTGTCGCCTGTGTTTACAACAGCGGCGGTGCTCACGCTGGCGCTCGGCATCGGCGGAACTACGGCAATCTTCACGCTGGTCGATGCCGTGATGCTTCGCTCCCTCCCCGTTTTGGATCCCGCAAGCCTGTATCGCATCGGCGACGGCGATGACTGCTGCGTCGGAGGCGGCACGCAGGATGTATGGGGGATGTTCTCCTACCCGCTTTATCAGAGTCTTCGCGAGGCGGCGCCGGAGTTCGAGGAAGTAGCTGCATTTCAGGCGGGCGGCGGGCGCCTCGGTGTGCGGCGCGCGAAGGTGCAGGAGGCAGCCAGTCCCCTGCGCGCAGAGTACGTCAGCGGGAATTATTTTTCCACCCTCGGCGTGCCCGCCTTCGGAGGGCGCGCGATTGCGCCCGCCGACGATGTTCCGGGAGCGACACCCGTGATCGTTCTTAGCCATCATGCCTGGGAATCGAACTTTGCGTCCGACCCGTCGGTGATTGGTTCCGCTTTCTTCATCGAGGGACAACCGTTCACCGTGATCGGCGTCGCCCCGCCGGGATTTTTCGGAGACACACTGCGCAGCGATCCTCCCGATTTGTGGATCCCTCTCCAGCAGGAGCCCATGATTAACCCGTCCGGATCCTTGCTGCGCCAATCGCCGTCGGCGTGGCTTCGCGTGATCGGACGCCTGCGGCGCGGCGCGACGACAGCCGGGATCGCTCCCCGCCTGACGGCCACGTTGAGACAGTGGATCCAAACCGACTCCGGGTATCCTTCCAATTGGATGCCCGATGTGATGCGGGCTCTTCCCAAACAAGTGATCAATATAGTGCCCGCGGGCTCCGGCGTCGCGGAGTGGAGGCAAAACTACAGCCGCAGCCTCGAGATTCTCTTCGCGGTTTGCGGACTGGTGCTGCTGATCGCCTGCGCCAACGTTGCGAATCTCTTGCTCGCGCGATCCGTGTCGCAGCGCGGCCAAACAGCCGTTCGCCTGGCGATTGGAGCGAGCCGCGGGCAAATCGTCTTGCAGGCACTTACGGAGAGCGTCGTTCTGGCGATTGGTGGCAGCCTCGCCGGATTGGCGGTGGCCAGCGGGGCCGCGCGGCTACTGCTCAATCTGGCCTTCCGCGGTGCTCATTTTCTGCCCGTCAGCGTCGCGCCTTCACCGCTGGTGTTTGGATTTGCCATGGGACTCGCCTTGCTCACCGGGATCCTGTTCGGCGCGGTTCCGGCATGGTTCGGCGCCCGCATCGATCCGGCCCAGTCGCTGCGCGGCACCGGACGGAGCGCTGGGAATCGCTCCTCGCTGGCCGCCAAAAGTCTCCTCGTCGTACAGGCCGCCCTCTCGGTTGTCCTTGTCGCCGGAGCAACCATGCTGGCCCGCAGTCTGAACAATCTGGAACATCAGGATTTCGGCTATGAAGTTCACGGCCGCACACTCGTTTCCATCCGCACGCCGCACGCCGATTACAGCACGCCGAAGGTGACCGCGCTCAATCGCGAAGTGGAACGCAGGCTTAAGGCGCTGCCCGGTGTCGAGGGCGCGGGACTCGCGCTCTACAACCCGCTAACGGACAATTGGGGAGAACTGGTGTTCGTCGCCGGTCATCCCCGCCCGCAGATGAACGGCGACTGGGGGTCGTCCTGGGATCGCGTCAGCGCGGATTATCTGCAGGCGTTCGGCATGACGATGCTTCGCGGCCGGGCCTTCACGAATGCCGACAACGAGACCACTGCCCCCGTGGCGATCGTCAACCAGGCCTTCGTCAAGCGCTTCTTTAAAGATGGCGAGGACCCTCTCCATCAGCATTTCGGCCTGGATCTGCCGGAATACGCGTCCACATTTCGGATCGTCGGCGTGGTACGGGACGCGAAGTTCGCTGGCTTTGGGTTGCGTCGCCCTGCGCGGCCGATGTTCTTTGTGCCACTGGCGCAGACCGTCGATTATAAGGACGCCTTGATGCAGCGAGTAGAATCGAGCTCTCACTTTGCCTCCGGCATCATGCTCAAAACCTCTTTACAGCCTGGCGTGCTGGAGCCGGTGTTAAAGGAATTGCTGGCGGGTGTGGACTCCAACCTGACGCTGATCGGCGTTCGAACGATCGAGGAGCAGGTGTCCCTCTCCTTCAGTCAGGAGCGAGCGGTCGCCAGCCTGGCCGGCTTGTTCGGCATCGTGGCACTCCTGCTCGCGGCGGTCGGACTCTACGGTGTCACCGCGTATTCGGTCGCGCAGAGGACCAATGAGATTGGCGTGCGCATGGCATTGGGCGCCAATCGGGCGAGCGTCGTACGACTGGTTCTGCGTGGGGCGTCCTTCCGGGTGTTGCTGGGCCTGATCTTCGGTGTGCCCTTGGCGATCGGAGCCGGGCGCCTGATATCGGCGCAACTCTACGGCGTGTCGAGCTGGGATCCACTCGCGTTGGCCGTCGCCGCCGGCACACTGGCGATCTGCGCATTTTTCGCCGCCGTCATTCCGGCCCGGCGCGCTGCTTCCATTTCCCCGATGGACGCGTTGAGGTCCGATTAGTGCAGCTCCAAGCCAGAACTCCGGATGTGGGAAGTTGACCACACGCAGAGCAGCCGCCAGATGTTTGCCGTTATCGGCACCGTTCCGCGGAATGCGCTGGCCAGGACCGTACCGCGCTCCTTTTCGGAGGTATTGACAGAACGCATTCGAGGGCGCGAACAGCGTTTACCAGGACGACTCGTGTTGAGTCGCCGCCAAATTTCCTCCAAGAAGACTTCTGGCCCGCGACGCTTAAATCCACCCTTTCTCCGAGTGGCGCGTCATCCGCCCAGAACCTGTCGGCGAATGACTTGGTGATATTTCGCTCGTTGCCGCCGAGCAAGGATCGCAACACCGATGAGTTGCGGCAGGCAAGCCTGCACACCCAATCGAGAAGCGCACGTCGGGCGCGATTTTGTTGGCACAAATCATTGTTGGTAGGTTTGTCATAGCTCTTGATCGATGCGCCACACTCTCTATTCGCCGCGTCGAATATGACATCGCAAGGGAAATCAAAGCACTCGGCCAGTCTGGGCTCCCTCGCGCCGATTGGATCGCAAAAACCCTTCTGGCCGCCGCAGCAGATGCCATAGCTTACACTCAAACTACATGCTCAACCGGGGCTATGCCTACACCACAATCATCAGCAGCAAATACCACGCACAAACCCTGCTCTCCCACTTGGCAAGCCTTTACCCCCACTCAACCCCTCAAGCCTGGCAACAAAAACTGAACAACGGCGAAGTCACCCTCAATGGCGTCACCGCCGCCGGAAGCGAATCGGTCACTTTAGGCCAAACCCTTGTCTGGAACCGCCCACCCTGGATCGAACCAGACTCCCCTCAGCACTTCGAAGTCCTGTTTGAA